>Ga0208949_1000464_pt1 | contig 15831 bp, 18 predicted proteins | sample AOAMet1_03_M0_10_2_FD_188231 | JGI IMG/M metagenome (GOLD analysis project Ga0208949, IMG submission 188231) | Ammonia-oxidizing marine microbial communities from Monterey Bay, California, USA - CAN11_03_M0_10 (SPAdes) | ecosystem: Environmental > Aquatic > Marine > Intertidal zone | place...
GTAGGACATTCGCTTGGCGGTCATGTAGCTGGATTTATGGCAAGTGAATTTCCGGATCTCTTTCATGGGGTTGTTATGATCGACTCTCCTATTCGCCCTCCGACTTATGATTATGACAAACATCAAAGCACTGGTCCGCTAAGAAAAATTAAATACTACCCTGATAAGGTTTCAATCATCGAAAGATTTAGGCTGATGCCTCCTCAGGACTGCAATAATGGTTGGTATCTTAGATATATAGCAGAACACTCAATTTTAAATGTTGAAGAAGGCTGGAGATGGCGATTTGATGATAAATTGTTTGCAACTCTTAGGCGCCTGCACAATTATGAATTTAAATTTCAATGCCCAGCACTTTTTATTGCTGGCGGTAAAAGTCTATTATTGGAATCAAAGGTTATGAAATATATAAAAGAGGCTTTTAAAAGCTCTATGACAGTTGAAGTAATTGAGGATGCGGCTCATCATGTCCCGCTTGATTCTCCGCTTGAACTTATCTCTCTAATAAATAATTATTTACAGGAGTGGAAAGACAAACAATGAAAAAAATACTAATGGCTGTTTTAGGAATGCTTACATTAAGTGTTATTGCATTTTTATGGCTCGGAAATAATAAAAGCATTGAGCCCTTGATTGGCTGTAAAAATAATGATGAGCTTAAGGTCTATTGTAATTTTATGAATCCTGAAGATTTGGCCCTTACCCCAGATGGGAACTTTTTGATTGTAGCTGAGTTTGGCGGAATGGCTCCATTAGTTGAAATGACCTTTGGCAAATTAAGCTTTTTTAATATTCAAGATAAAACGAGAACTAAAGCAAATATTGCTTTCGGAAAAAATGAATGGGGCTCCGATAACTGTTTTAGAGATCCAAGCATTCCCTTTGGTCCTCATGGCATTGATTTGGTTCAAAGAGATGATGGAAAGATGCAGCTTGCAGTTGTTAGTCACTATCCCATTGAAAGCATAGAAATGTTTGAGCTGATAGAAAAAAATGGTTGGGTGCTTGAATGGAAGGGCTGTATAGACGTTGATGGTCAATATTATTTTAATGATGTTTCCTTAGATGCGTCTGGAAACTTTTATGCTTCTCATATGTTTGAATCTGACTTTTCAATTATAAGTGCTTTATGGAATGTGTTTGCAAAATCAGATACAGGGATGGTTGTTAAATGGGTACAAGGTAAAAAACTTGAGGAGCTAAATTACACAGCTGGCTCTTTTCCAAATGGTATTGCATTAGATCAAAAAAATAACAACCTCATAGTAAATTACAACCTAGGGGATAAAACTATTCTGTTTGACTTAAATTCAAAAAAATCTCTAGGAATATACGAACACAATTCACCTGATAATGTGATTATTAAAGATGGCTTTGCGTGGGTAACCAATCATGATCATTCTGTTACAGAGTCTTTAGGGTGTGCAGAAACAATTAATTGCACACTTCCTTTTTCGGTTAACAAATTATCTTTGTTAGACCTGTCGCTGGTTGAATCTTATAAATTTAAAAGCAAGAATATGGGAGTAGGAACTGTTGGTTTACCTCATGAAGGGTCCTTATGGATTGGCTCCTACCACTCAGATAGATTGGCAGAAGGCAGCTTATCTATTAGTGAATAATATTTATACTTCCCAGCAGGTCAAAGCTTTTGAAAAAAATTCCTTTATTAAAAAAAGTGATAGCCTGCATGCGATGATGGAGGCTGCTAGGCAGTCTGTTGAGATATTAAATAAAAGTTACTCAACATCCGAATTCTTAATTTTGTGTGGGCCAGGTAATAATGGCGGAGACGGGTATTACATAGGTATTGGGTTAAATAAGTTAAAGAAATGTGTCAGATTTATAGATGTGCTTGGCGATAGAAAAAAATCTCCTTTATGCAAACAAGCATTTAAAAAAGCAAAGGATTTAAAATTTATTAGTGCAAAGGCACTTAAAAGCATCTCCAGTAAAACAGTTGTAGTAGATGCAATATTTGGAATAGGTGGAAGAATAGATTTAGGTAGTGAGTTGGAAGAAATTTTATCCGTCTGCAATAGATTTGAGTCTAAAGTAGCCATAGATATCCCGACTGGACTTGACTCTAATACTGGAGAAATATCTCAAGCATGTTTTAATGCAAATAAAACAATTACCTTTATTGCATACAAACTTGGACAGCGAATCAATGAAGGCAAGAATTATTGCGGCAAGCTAATATTAAAAGACCTTGGACTTGGTATGAATGAAAATGTACGCCCATCAGTGAACGAATTCTCTTTTGACGATATAAAGAGATATATTCCAAAAAGAAAAGAGGATTCTCATAAAGGAGATCATGGCAAGCTTTTAATAATTGCAGGAGATGAAGGTTTCGGAGGAGCGGGTATTATGTCTTCAGAGTCTGGGCTTAAGACTGGAGCAGGATTGGTGAGACTGCTAACTAGAAAGTCTCATGTCTCTGCCAGCCTAGCAAGAAACCCAGAGGTCATGGTATCTGGTTCTGATAATGCTCAGGATTTAGAAGCTAATTTAGAATGGCCTAATGCGGTTGTTGCAGGGCCAGGAATGTTTGAAAACTACTGGTCGGAACAAATACTGTATAAGCTTCTTCTCTCTATTGCAGATAATGGCACCCCTGCTCTTTTAGATGCTGGGGCTCTTAGATTGTTAACTCATAAGGCTTTTTCTGAAATAAAACTTCATAGCCTAACAGTGCTCACCCCTCATCCAGGCGAGGCGGCTGAAATGCTGGATGTCACTGCAAAAGAGATTCAAAAAGATCGAATTGGCTCAGCAAAAAGACTGCAGAAAAAATATGGCTGCATCATAGTGCTTAAAGGCAATGGAACCATTATTTGCAATAAAAATGATATTTATCTTTGTTCGTCTGGCGGCCCAGAGTTAGCTGTTGCTGGCTCTGGTGACATTCTCTCTGGAGTCATTGGCTCATTAATTGCCCAGGGATTAACTCCATTTGATGCAGCAAAATCTGGTGTTGGGATTCATGCTCGGGCTGGTGAACAGTTTGCGGCTGAAGTGGGCAGAATAGGGCTGGCTGCTGGCGAGCTGATACCTTATATAAGAAAAATCTTGAATTAACCTCTAATGTTAAAACTAAAATTAAAGAATGAATCTAAAACATTGCTTTTGGGCTCAGCCATTGGAGAAATTATTAAAAACTTTGATTTTAAAAATTTTGAAATTCATTTAAATGGTAATTTAGGTGCTGGAAAAACAACCTTGGTGAGAGGAGCGATTCAAAATTTAGATTGGACAGATGTTGTAACTAGTCCCTCATATACCTTATGTGAAGAGTATGAAGTAAATGGAAGGCTGTTATTACATGTTGATTTATATAGAATAAATTCTATTGAAGATTTAGAAGTCTTAAATCTTGATAGAGAGACTACCATGCAAAAAATTATTTTTATTGAATGGCCAGAAAATCTTCGGACAGACAGGAATGTCGACGTTATAATCCATCTAGATCATGACAACCAGGCAAGACATGCCTCAATAAAATGTAAGGACAGTAATGTTGAATCCAGCATTAAAACTTATTATGAAAATAATTAATTTAAGATTTCTTCTAGGAATTTTATGTATCTTTACCCTTTCAACGGAAGCAGCTAATCGAGTCTCCTTGAGCAATATTTCAGAGCTTGATTCTGGAAATTTAAAAATAGTATTTAATCTTGATAAGGTTGCTTTGATTAATTCATACGCGTTGGATGACCCATCAAGGATAGTGGTTGACTTAAAAGATACTTCCCTTAATGGGCAAATAAAATCTGAGTCGTTCGTCCCTATAAAGCTAATCAGAGCTAGTGAAGTTGGGGGTGCTGTTCGAATTGTGATTGATTTAAAAGGGTCTGTTTATTGGAAAAAACCATGGCAAGTAAAATACAAAGATCGTGTTGATTTAATTTTAGAGATAAAAAGAGATAAAAAAATCTCTACAAACTTAAGAGATATTATTGTAGCAATCGATGCAGGTCATGGCGGGAAAGATCCTGGCGCTGTCGGAAAAAATTTATTAGAAAAAGATGTCACGCTTTTAATAGCTAAAGAATTAGAGAGAACGCTTAAAAATACAAGTGGTTATAAGCCCATAATGATAAGGCCTGGTGATCAATTTGTTGATTTAGACGATCGCTATCAAAATGCTCGTAAGCTTGGTGCAGATTTATTTGTATCAATTCATGCAGATGGTTTCAGGCTGTCCTCAGTAAAAGGAGCATCAGTCTATGTTTGGTCAGAAGAAGCGTCATCCATAACAGCAGCAAACCTTTCAAAAAAAGAACTTACAAAAAATCCTGCAGTTAAATCTAAGATTGGTAAATTGGATGTGAGAGATTTTGATGAAGATGCGGCCCGTACCCTTTTTCAAATTGCTTACGAAGCAAAGATACAAAATAGTGTAATTTTAGCGGAAAAAATTCTTGCTCAATTAAAACGGGACCCTTATACGAAAATGCATAAGCCAAATGTTGAATTTGCAGATTTTAGAGTCTTGAAATCTATTGATATTCCATCTGTTCTTGTGGAATCGGGTTTTATCACCAACCCAGATGATGCAAAAAGATTAGAAGGAAAGGCTGGCAGGCGAATGATAGCAAGAAGCATATTTCTTGGAATTCATAATTACTTCAAAGAAAAACCTAAGCCTAATACATTCATGACAGCTCTTCCTGAGTATGTTGAGTATGAGATTCAAAAAGGTGATGTTATTTCAGAAATAGCTATTCGTTTCGGTGTTACCATTCAAGAACTCATTGATTGGAATAAGCTAAGCAATAAAAGTATTTACCCTGGACAGACACTACAAATATTTATCTAATGTGGAATCTCAAAAATAAAACAATTGTAATTTCAGGTGCAACTAATGGCATCGGAAGAGCTGCTGCCATTGAATTAATAAAACATGAGCCTAATTTAGTCTTTACATATCGCAATAAAGAGTTGGCTGATGAATTAATAGCTGAAATTAATAAGGATTTTCCGAATTCTAAAATAAACTCTATATATTGTGATTTTTCAAATCAAGAGTCCATCAGAGATTGTGCAAATAAGATTAACTCTATCTGCAATAATATTGATGTGTTAATCAATAATGCTGGGGTTGTAAATACCTCTTATCACGAGACACTTGAAGGTATTGAAAATACTTTTGCAGTAAACCACTTAGGTTATTTTTTGCTTACAAACTTAGTTGTAAACAAGATGAAAGGGTTAAAGGAGACAAGGATTATTAATGTATCTTCTGCAGCTCATGGATTTGTAAAAGAAATTCAATGGGGAGACATAAATTATAAAAATAACTTTGGGAAAGGGTTAAAAGCTTATAGCCAATCAAAGCTTGCTAATCTGCTTTTTACAAGATATTTAGCAATAAAACTATCTACAGACAATGTCACTGTAAATTCAATTCATCCCGGAGGAGTAAATACCTCCCTTGGCGGGCAAAATAAAGCTTGGTACAGCAAACCATTAAAATTAATCTTGTGGCCCTTTTTTAGATCTCCAAATAGGGGGGCTGAAAGTATTATCTATCTTGCAACTAAAATTGATGATGGGGTTACAGGAGAATATTTTGTGGACTCCAAAATAGCTAAGTCTTCAACTTATTCAAAGAACCTTGAGGAAGCTCATAAGCTCTGGCTGCAGTCCGAGGAGTTGGTTGGTGAGAGTTTTACTCTTTAGAGGTCAATTGGATCAACGTCTATAGACCACTTTACTTTCTTTAATAATTTATTTTTATCGCCCGTCACAGAATTAGAAAAATCTAACAAAATTTGATTGAGTAGCGTTCTTTTTGATGCCTGGATGATGAGGTGATGATTATAAGAGCCTCTAACCTTTGCTTGCATTGCAGGCATTGGGCCAATAACTTTACACTTTGTTGAATCAATAAAGTGCTTAACATGATTAAGCATATCAATGTTTGCTTGAGTGGTTGGGGATGCTGCTTTGATAATTGCCTCAAAGGTGTAAGGGGGTTGGCCTATCTCTTTTCTTTGTTTCATGAGTGCATTTGCAAACTTTAAGTAATCTCCGCTTTTAAGTTGTAATAGATTTTGATCGTTGGTATATCTGGATTGGACTAACACAGAAGAGTTGCCATCAAGCCGCCCTGCTCTTCCAGCTACCTGAATGAGTTGTTGACCCATCTCCTCTATTGCTGAAGAATTTATGCTGGTAACACCTTGATCAACATCAATAGCAATGACAAGCTCAAGATTTGGAAAATCATGGCCTTTTATTAGCATTTGAGTTCCAACAAGGATTCCCGTTTGAGCATTTTTAATTTTGCTAAGTATTTCATCAAGCGATCCCGTTTTTTTTGTTGAATCCCTATCCATCCTAAATAATGGTATTGCTGGAAATAACTCACTCAGTGTATTTTCTAATTGCTCAGTTCCTGTTCCTAGAAAAGATAACTGCTCTTTTCCACAGCTTGGACAGCGTTCTGGAACCCCGAATGCTGAATCACATCGATGACAAATTAATCTTTCTGCTTGATGGTGAAAGACCAGGCTTGAATCACAGCTGTTACAGGCTGCCCGCCACTCACAATAAGAGCATATAAACTGAGGAGCAAAACCCCTGCGGTTAATAAAAATCATTGCTTGTTTTTGTTTTTTAAGCGTATCTCCAATTGCTTGAATGGCTTGGGGTGCTAGCCCACTTAGCAGTTTGGTCTCATTAATATCTAGGATAGAAAATTTTGGAGGATTTTTATCAGTAATTCTTTTTGTTAATTTGACAATGCTGAATTTTTTTTCTTCAACGAGTTTTAACGTTCTGAGCGATGGAGTTGCTGATCCGAGAATAATAGGAATTTTAAGTATTTGAGCTCTTTTGATTGCCAGATCTCTTGCTGAAAATTTGAAGCCCTCATTTTGCTTATAAGATGCATCATGCTCTTCATCTATGATTATTAGCCCCAGTCTAGGAGCAGGCAACATTACTGCTGATCTTGTACCAATCATTATTTTTATATTACCCTCTCTAAATTTTTGCCATGATTTATAGCGAGCACTTGGGGTCATTTTGGAATGGTAAATACCAACTAAGGTCCCAAATTGATTTTTGAGTCGCTCTTCAAGTTGAGGAATCAATGCAATTTCAGGGGCAAGAATTAGAGATGACTTATTTTTTAAGAGCGCCTCACTAATGCACCTTATGTAAACCTCTGTTTTGCCTGAACCTGTTACCCCGTATAAAAGTGTTGGCACGAAACCCTCGAGCGCTGATAAAAATTTTACTGCCTTGAATTGTTGTGCGCTTAAAGTTTTTTTAAAAGTACTATTAATTGCTTGCGCTATCTGTAAATTATTAATTGGCTCAAGCATTTTCTTGGCCTGGCGAAGTGTTGTTGGTATAAATGAAATAAGCACCTCTCCTATGGGATGATGGTAATACTCCGCTGCCCAATTAAGAATTTTTAGCTCTGTTCTTGAAAAAATGGGCTCGTCATCTAATACAAAATCGATGCTCTTAGTTTTAATTACAGTCTCATTGATTGTGCCAATGACAATTCCTAGTTTCTGTTTGGAGCCAAATTTCACTGCCACTCTGGTTCCAGGTTTAATTTGTTGATTTGAGTGATAGGTAAAGGTTTGCCTTAGCGGAACGGCAATTGCCACATTGTAAAAAAATTTACTCATATGTGTTTGTAAACCTAACTGTATTTGGTATAGTGCTCATCCAAATTTGATTTTATTATGAAAACAGACATACATCCCAATTATCAAGAAATAACTACAACTTGTAGCTGTGGCAATGTGCTTCCTGTAATGAGCACACTTAAAGATAATCTATCATTGGATGTTTGCTCTAAATGTCACCCATTCTATACTGGTAAGCAGAAAATGCTTGATTCTGGTGGTCGGGTGAAGAAATTCCAAGATCGTTTTGGCGCATCAGGTGCCTCAAAGCCTGAGACCAAAAAAGCTGAAGCTAAAGTTGAGGAAACAGCTGTTGAAGATGTGCTGGAGACTCCGGTCGAAGAAGTTCTTGAGGAAACTGTTGCAGAGGAAGTCGAAGCTGAAGAAGTGGTTGAAGAAATTTCTGAAGAGAATGCTGAAGCAGAAACTGATACCGAGTCAGAAAGCGAAGAAGAAAAATAAGCGTTTACTCAACCCCTGAGCTACCAAATCCTTTTATCCCTCTCTCTGTTTTAGAGAAATCCTCCACCACTCTTAATTTAGCTTGCTTGATTGGCACAAGAATCATTTGAGCAATTCTATCGCCAGTGCTCACAAGAAAATCTTCAGTTGACCTATTCCAAAGAGGCACTTTAAGTTCACCCTGATAATCAGAATCAATCAATCCAACTAAATTTCCCATAACAATGCCATATTTTGAACCAAGGCCAGATCTTGGGATAACTAAAGCAGATAGAGTTGGATCTTCTATATATATAGAAAAACCTAATGGAATCAACTGGCACTTTTGAGGCTTTAAAGTAAAGCTTTTCTCAACACATGCTCTTAAATCTAAACCAGCAGAGCCTTCCGTCGAGTATTCTGGTAATGGAATGGAATCGCCTATGAGCGGGTTAAGAATTTTAACTTTCAAATCAATCATGTTTGAGTTCCCTGGGTGTAATTAATGATTCGCAGTTTAATATACCAGCATCTAAATCTTTCCAATGATTAAAATTTGTAAGTTTTGCAAATGCGCAAGTTGGAAACTTAATAATGGATTCATCAGTCAATGATTCTGTTAGGATATGAAGCCCTGGATTGTGCCCTATAACTAATACATTATTAATCTCTTCGTCTTGCTCTTTAATTAACTGAGATAGGGCTGATGCTGATGCATGATAAATACTCTCTTTAAAAACAGTTGATGGAATAGGATTAAGAGAGCTCAAAACCAGATCAAGAGTAGACTGAGTTCTTTCACTAGGACTAGATAAGATTAGATCAAAAGAAATACTATGTTTTTGTATGTATTTAGATAATAGAATTGCATCGGAAATCCCTCTTTTAGATAAAGGACGTTCAAAATCACTATGCTGAGGATTATCCCAGCTTGATTTGGCATGGCGCAGAAGAAATAAACTTTTCATTCTTTGTAATTCTATCTTGCTAAGACTCCCTATGTCCTATAAAATCGCGTTTCTATGAGTAAAGTATGCCAAGTAACAGGGAAGATGCCGCAAAGTGGTAATAATGTTTCCCATGCTAATAATCGCGTAAAAAGGAAGTTTTTTCCTAACCTTCACACGCACAAGTTTTGGGTTGAATCTGAGAATAGGTTTGTAACTTTAAAGCTATCGACTAAAGGCATGCGCATCATCGATAAAAAAGGCATTGATGAAGTTCTCAAGGACATGAGATCTCGCGGCGAAAAAGTCTAACTAATAAACCACTGCTTTTGAAAAATCTCTAGGGCCTCCTAGGGCATCTCTATCACTTTTTGGAGTGCATGAATCTTTGTCGTGAATGCCGTACTGATCTCCAACTTCTGCTGCAATAAGTGTTTTTCCTGAAATACTCATCAGTACAGGATCCTCGTATAGCTCATTAATGACCATTCCTGCATATTCTTGACTTGCAGCTCCTTTTAAAAACTCTGCATATTGCTCACCATGCATTTCACTAACTTTTTGAGTTTTTTCATCCTTCACAATTCCGGACCATAGCGATAAAGAACAAATATCAAACTCTTTAAGATCGTATGCCATATCAAAAGCCATCTTATCTATGCCAGCTTTTTGAGCGCCATAGATAGGTCCATGCATGTAGCACATCGCCCCATGAGAGGAAATTTGTAAAATTAATTTTCCTTTGCTTGCTATCATTAAAGGAGTCAAAGCGTGAGACAAAAGATAGTTTGATTTCAGCCCAACATCCATCACAGACCAGAGATCAATAGATTTCTCCCAATAGGGTTTTGGTTCAACTAAGTCATCATGAATCTGGCAGGCAGCATGAACAAGCAAATCTAGTTGACCAAATTCTTCTTTTACATAATTAGCAAGTTCTAAGATTTCTGTATAATTATTTAAATCAATGCTGTAAGCGATCCCTTTGGCACCTTCTTGTTCAATTTTTTGAACGGTGTTGTCAAGGCTGCTTTGAATTTCAAAACCAAATTGTTGTACGGTGGCATTCTTGCTAGAACTCCTAGCTGCACAAATAATAATATCATCAGGCTTGGCTAAGCCTTCTGCAATTCCTTTGCCTACTCCTCTGCTGGCTCCAGTTACTAAAATTACTCTTTTATTTTCTTTTGTCATAATCTTCTCCTGTTAAAATTGTAATCGATGTTATACCTTGCCTCCAAATCGCCACGACGAACTGAACTCCTTTCTCAAATTGGGGCTGAACATGAAGTGATCAATATTCATGTTGATGAGTTTTTAGATGCAGCTAAATCTTCAAGAGATAACGTAGAGAGTTTATCTCTGCTCAAGTGCCAGGAAGGCATTAGATATATCCTCTCAGAAAATATGCTCCTCCTTCCTGTTTTAACAGCAGATACAATCGTGGTTTTGGGAGAAGAAATATTTGGCAAGCCAGAATCAAAAGAAGATGCTATCAGAATGCTCATGCAACTGTCTGGAAAAATACATTCAGTGATTACTGGGGTAACAATTGGGATTGTGGAATCTGATCAAGCCCAATTTCATACCATCAGCGTTGAATCAAAGGTTGAGTTCTCAATATTGAGTGAACATGAATGTCAAAAATACTGCACTACGATGGAACCCTTTGATAAAGCTGGAGGTTATGGGATTCAGGGTTATGGCTCTACTTTTGTAAAGAATATTTCAGGAAGCTACTCTAATATTGTGGGTCTGCCCATGCATGAAGTTACTGAATTATTTAAAAAGTTAAATATTGCATTCTGGAATAAAAAATAGTGCTGCCTAAATTTTATGAATGCCAGATGCATGCAGGATAAAGTTTTTCTTTAAAAGACTAAATTTATTTACAGCTTTGAGCCCTGAATTTCTCAATAGTCGGAGATATGGACTTTCTTCTTGAAAAAGATTGAAGAGTAAATCAACACCTTTGATCATCGCAGAGTTTAATGTTTTGCGTCTCAATTCATATTTTTTTAAGAATGCCAATTGACCAATATCTTTACCAGCACTAATACCATTTTGAATCTCATCTGCAAGAACACTTGCATCTGCCAATCCTAAATTAATTCCTTGGCCTGCTAGCGGATGAATTGAATGTGCTGAGTCAGCAATCACGCATACGCCTTCATCACAATATTCATTTAAATGGTGGGATGTCAAAGGAAATGAAAGTATTTCACTGGTAACTTTGATCTTACATGAAAGTTTTTTCTCAAATTTATGAAGATGTGCGCCTATATTATCAACTGATAAATCAACAACTGAGTCTTTTGGTGCAGACCAAACCACGGAGAATTGATGAGATGAGGAATGATTGTTAAATGGCATCAATGCAAAAATTTCTTTTTCATGGAAGATTTGAATTGCTTCTGTGGTGTTCAGTTCTGGAACATCAACAAAAAATGTTTGGGCAATTTGTTGATAGTCTTTATCAAAGCTTTCTGAGCCAATCGATTGAGCAAGCTCAGAATTTCTACCTTCCGCTATAACCAATAAATCAGCTTTTAAATCTGATCCATCGCTTAAGACCACCTCAACTCCCGACCCAGTTGATGCAAAAGAAACAATATATTTACCTGCGGTTGTTGAATCAACTACTTGATTGCTTAAAGCTTCTTTCAAAGCATTAAAGCTTAGCACCTTTGCTAAATAGTCTAAATTTGCATCTTGAGCATTAAATACAAGTTGGCCAGTGCCAACGCCATCTAAAACATTCATCGTTTGAATTGATGCGGCAGAAGTCTTCACATCTAATGCATTGAGCCTTTCAAAGGCACTCAGATTCAAGGTTAAAGTTCTAATGTGATCAATGGGAGATGGTTTAGGGTGGCTTTTTTCAATGATTTGAAAGGGGATATTTCGCGCTGCAAGCTCAAGACCAAGATAAGACCCTACAATTCCGCCCCCAGAAATCAATACCGATTGAGTCATGAGTAACTTAGGCCATCAAGGCTTCGATTTCTTTTGGATCTGATGGCACAAAACTAGTGAGATTTTCATTACCATCATTGGTGACTAAAATATCATCTTCAATCCTAATACCTATGCCTTTCCATTTGTCTTCTACATCAGCAGATGATGGAATATATATGCCAGGTTCAACCGTAGTCACCATGCCAGGTTTGAATTTCATAAATTCACCATTTTCCATGTAGTCTCCAGCGTCATGTACATCTATACCTAACCAATGACCAATTTTATGCATATAAAATTTCTTATACGCACCTTGAGCATGCAGGTCATCTAATCCGCCTTTAAGTATTCCTAGGTCGATCAAACCTTGAGTAATAATTTTTTCTGAAATTATCTGTGCATCCATTACATTATGATCAGCAGTGATCGCTTCAATGCTTTTTAATTGAGCCTCCATAACCACTTCATAGATTGCAAGCTGGGGGTCAGTGAACTTGCCGTTAATTGGGAATGTTCTTGTGATATCGGATGCATATAGTTCATATTCACAACCAGCATCTACTAAAAGCAGCTCGCCATCTTTTAAAGGTTGGGAGTTTTCAACGTAATGCAAAACACAAGCATTTTCGCCGCCAGCAACAATTGGTGTGTACGCTGAGAAACGCCCTCCTCTTTTAGAGAATTCATATAAATAAAAAGCTTCCATTTCTTGTTCTGTCATCCCTGGCTTAACAAATTTCATTGCCTCAACATGAGCTTCAGCAGAAATTTGGCAAGCTTTCTTCATAATTGTAATTTCATCTTCATCTTTAATTAAGCGTTGGTTACCAACTTTTGATGATGCGTCTGCTATATCAATTGCAGAACTATGCCTATCCTTAGATTTGGCTGCTTTGATCCACTCAATAACATCTGTATCTAAACATCGATTTTTGCCCACGGGATAAAGGACCTGATCACAGCCTGCTATTAATTCTGGTAATTTTTGATTAATGTCAGTATTTTTAAATGCAAGATCAAACCCATGATCATTTACAGCTCCGTCAGGGCCTGCTCGATAGCCATCCCAAATCTCTTTAAGCTCATCTTTCTCTGGAACAAAAGCTATTGATTGAATGTTTTTGCTGCCATCAACCAAAAGAACTAACGTAGATTCAGCTTCATTAAAGCCCGTTAAATACCAAAAATTACTATCTTGCCTAAATGCATGAGATGAATCTGCATTCCTGTATTGAGTTGAGGCTCCCGCAATAACAACCGCTGAATTTTTTGGAAGCTCTAATCCAAGTTGCTCCCTTCGACCTAAATATAAATTTTTCATGCTCTCATTCTACTCTTTTCTTTTTCAAACTTCCCTATTTACATATGAACACTTAAACTTAATATATTCTTATGAGTGAAAATTCAAATAATCCTATCAACCGATTAGTAGCATGCACTGAAATGCTTTTAAAGCGCTTCAACGAGCAAAAAGGCATTATTGATACATATATCAAAAAAGAAAGAGAGTGGAAAAAATACAAGCTGGCTCAGGTAAATGAAATTAAAAAACTTGAAAAAGTAAATTCTAAATTAAACAAGGTCATTAAATCTTATGAGCAATAAAGAAATACTATCTTTAAGAATTATGGGTAAAGATATATCTATTGCTTGCCCTCCTGAAGATAAGCCTGGTCTAGAGGCTGCTGCAGATCTTCTTAATCAAGATATAGATTTAATTCCTGATAAGGCAAATGCACTTATTCTTGCAAGTTTGAATTTAGCTTTTAAACAAATGAATGGTCCTTCTTCATGCTCCATTGATTCAAAAATAGAGGAAACAATTGAGCGGCTATCAACCAATATTGAAAAGGCTCTAAGTTAAACTTCTGAGCTGGATTAAAATGTTTTATACTTATTGAGACTGGTTCATTTGCCAACTTATCGAGATTCTTTGAACCGATAATATATTTAAAGGTGATTTTCCACTGCTGTTGTTGTGCATTACCATTGAGGGAAGCCTGATACAGCATGAGCTTCGCCACCTGACCTTTCGGTTCAGGTAACGATGAGTAGCGGTGAATTGGTTTTTAGTCAGCGCAAATGTGAAAACAATTTATAGACAATCTATTCTTCAGGTCAGAGCTGCCTTGAGTGCGTCTGATATCACCCAGCTCTCTGAATCAATACTTAAACTAGCTCATAAAGGATTAGATATAAGTACCTGTGAAGCATTGGGAGGCTATTTTGCGGCAAATAATGAAGTTAGCATTGAAGCGATAATTAAAACAAGACTCCAAAAAAAGCTTACCACAACTTTTCCAGTCATCTCATCAAATCAATCAATGGCAATGGTAAACCCTGAAAATTTAAAAAAGCTTAGTAAAAATAAGTTTAATATTCTAGAGCCAGTTTCAGGCAATGAAGTTCTACCGATGGAGCATGACATGATCATTGTGCCGACAGTGGGAGTAGATAAAAATGGTTTTAGAGTTGGATATGGCGGAGGTTACTATGACCGACTCTTAAAGCCTATCCTAGATAAAAAAAATAGGCCCCTAATCATTGGTTTAGTTTATGATTTTCAATTAATAGATGATCTCATTAATGAGGAGCACGACATTAAACTTGATGTTGTTGTCACCGAAAAACAAGTAATAAATTTTACTAAATTTTGAGCTTAGCTGCGTAGCTAAAGATATCTTCAGCAAGAATCTCTGGGTTTTCTAATGCTGCAAAATGTCCGCCAGGATGTTGGTTCCATTGAATAATATTATAGATCTCATCCGCCCAAACTTTTGGGGGTCTAGCAATTTCATTTTTAAAAATGGCTCCTGCCATGGGCTGAGAAATTTTATTAAGACTAAAGCCCATAGGGCCATTCTCATAATAAAATCTGGCAGATGATGTAATTGATTCTGTGTACCAATACAAGGAAACAATAGCCAATACCTCATCTAAAGGAACTACAAGCTGACCTGACTCCTTGTTGGCCCAGCCATGGAATTTTTCAATAATCCATGCGGCCAAACCTACGGGAGAATCATTTAAGCCATAACCCAAGGTTTGTGGTTTAGTGCTTTGAATTGCAAAATACCCATATCCTGTAGCTTGATATTTCTCTAAATTTTTCATCCCTTCAATCTCTTCTGGCAATACTCCATCCATTGGATCTGCTCCATCTGGAGGAAATGCAATGACTAGATTTAGATGCAACCCAATGCAATTTTCAGGAAAAAGCTCAGCAATCCATTTTGATACCATGGAGCCCCAGTCTCCTCCCTGCGCAATGTATTTTGTATATCCCAAAGCAAGCATTAATTCATTTTCTAGCTTTGCTACCTCTTTAGCATTCATGCCTAATTCTTTTGGTTTGTCTGAAAAACCATATCCTGGAATAGCTGGGCAAACTACATCAAATTCAATCCCTTCTTTGCCTTTAATTAAAAGAGGGATAACTTTTAAAAACTCCTGCACGCTCCCAGGCCAACCATGAGTGAGCAGTAATGGAATTGCATTTCTAGATCCAGACTTTTTATGTAAATAATGGAGCTCTAAACCAGAATCTGTTTTATATTTAAAGCTTCCAGCTTCATTTAACTTAGCTTCGTGTTTTCTCCAATCAAAACTATTTCTCCATGTTCCAACTGCTTCCTCTAAGTAAGATTTTTTAGTGCCCAGTTTCCATCGGTCATCATTAATCTCATCAGGCCATCTAGTTAAATCTATTTTTTTATTTAATAAATCTATTTTTTCATCAGGAACAAAAATTTTAAATTCTCTAACCATTATTTTAAAAATTCCTCATAAGCACTGTTATTAGTTTCTTCTACAAAATTATAATCCAAGGA
>Ga0208949_1000468_pt1 | contig 15791 bp, 18 predicted proteins | sample AOAMet1_03_M0_10_2_FD_188231 | JGI IMG/M metagenome (GOLD analysis project Ga0208949, IMG submission 188231) | Ammonia-oxidizing marine microbial communities from Monterey Bay, California, USA - CAN11_03_M0_10 (SPAdes) | ecosystem: Environmental > Aquatic > Marine > Intertidal zone | place...
TGGAGTTCAGGCGATGATATACACGCTCAGTTGCGTAGAGTCGGAGGAGCAGATACTCCAAAAGTATTGTGATATTCATGGCACGTGCTACATGGTGACAGGCAAGAGTGGCGATGTATACAGCAGAGCCCGTCCAGAGTGGCAGCAGCTGAAGGAAGCGAGGATGCGAAAACAAGCTATTATAGCTCACCTGGAGAGATGGGCTGGAGATGGAGTCGAGGGCGAGGATGAGCTCAAAGAGTTTCTTCAGTGAGCTACTACTTTGACGAAGAAGCAGCAGATAAAGCTGTATTATTTATAGAGAAATTTTGCTCCCATGTGAAGGGAGAGCTCGCTGGTGCTCCATTTTTGCTCGAGAAGTGGCAAAAAGACGATATCGTGCGCCCTCTGTTTGGCTGGAAAGATGAGGAGACTAGATTGAGGCGATATCGTTTCTGTTTTGTCGAAATACCTCGGAAGAACGGCAAAAGCAACCTCGCTGCTGCTCTCATCCTCTATTTACTATTTGCAGATGGAGAGCCAGGAGCAGAGCTGATTTCAGCAGCTGGAGACAGAGGACAGGCAAATATCGTTTTTAGCATAGCTCAGGAGATGATAAAGAATAATAAACATCTTCGCTCTCGCTGTAAAGTGCTACGCAATACAATCGAATATAAAAGCTCCTGGTACAAAAGTATCTCCGCGGAGGCATACACGAAGCATGGCTTAAATTGTCATGGTATTATCTTCGATGAGCTCCACACTCAACCGAATCGCGATCTCTTCGACGTTTTGACAACTTCAGTAGGCTCGAGGAGGCAACCTGTGATAATCGCGCTAACTACAGCTGGTCACGATAGAGCGAGTATCTGTTATGAGATGCACGAGTACAGCGAAGCGGTTTTGAGTGGCACGATTGAAGATGATACATTTTTACCTGTACTCTACAGAGCAGATCCAGACGACGACTGGACCAAAGAAGAGACATGGAAAAAAGCTAACCCGGGCTATGGCACTATATGCAACAAAGCATATTTCACAGATGCGGTAAAGAAAGCCAAAAGTAATCCCTCGATGATAAATAGCTTTATGCGTTTACATCTAAACATTTGGACCAGCTCAGAGAGTGCCTGGATACCAGACGAGATATTTATGAAGGGCGCAAAAGATATCCCATATGACAGATTACCGAGCTTACCAGCGTACGGGGGGCTCGATTTAGCGAGTACTCAAGATTTAACCGCGTTCGCTCTCATCTTTCGAGATGACGAAAATAAGTGCTTCTATCTCCTCGTGCACCAGTTCGTAAACGCTGAAAAGGCACACAGCAAGAAGTTAGCAGCTGGGATTGACTATTTACAGTATCAGAGAGACGGAGATATAACAATCTCTCCAGGTAACGTCACAGATTACAGAGTCGTAAAGCAGTACATCCTGGACCAGTGCGCAAAATATGACGTTCGTGAGATAGGTTTCGATCCGCGATTTAGTACATACATAGTCGCGGAGCTCGTAGAGGATGATATTGTTATGGTTCCTATGGCTCAGAATATAACGAGTATGAACGGACCGACAAAAGAGTTCGAGATGGAAGTTATGAGAGGTAATATCATTCATGGAGGGAATAAATGTCTGAGATGGCAAATGGGGTGCGCTGTAATCTACACTGACGTAAACGAGAACAAGCGAGTCACCAAAGAACAGAAGGAAAACAAGAAAGTGGATGGAGTTATAGCGTCAATTATCGCTATGAATAGCTATGTACAGAACACAATCGAAGGTGACGATGAATACTTATTAGAGATTTTTTCTCTATAAAACTTGACTTTACCGATTATTTGTCGTATACTCCGCGCGAATGAGCACATTTACAGACAGAATAAAGGCGTTATTTCGTAGAGTTGGACCTTTCGATCCAAATACAATCGCTTCTGAAATGGGGCTCTATCCCATGACTAAGTCTGGAGCTACGATAAACGAAAGTAGCGCGATGGCGATTAGCACAGTTTATGCTTGTGTATATAAGATATCCTCAACGATTGCTTCTCTCGGTTTAGAGGTTTATGAGCGTGAAGGGCGTAATATCGTACAGGCAAACGTTCATCCAGCTTACAACCTGGTTAAAATTAAGCCAAATAATCACCAAACAGCTTACGAGTTCTGGGAGTCTATCACAGCGAGTGCTGTAATTTATGGCGTAGGGTACGCGATAATAGAGAGAGACGACAGAGGGCACGCGACACAATTAATCCCGGTCCATTATGCAGATGTGGATCTACGCAATGTAAAAGGAGAGAGAGTTTATAGTATCAAAGATGTTGGAATCGTACGGCCTGAAAATATGCTCGAGATATGCAACCTCCAGCGAATGAGCCCGATTCGATTACATAGAGAGAATTTAGGACTCGCGAAAAGTGCTCAAGATTTCGGAGCTGAGTACTTTGGGCAAAGTGGACAGATGACTGGTGTACTATCTTCAGAGCAACCTCTAAAAAAGGAGCAGATGGATGTGATTCAAGGCTCTTGGAATAATGGAGCAGCTCAGGCTGGTACAAAGCTCATGCCTTTCGGCTTTAAGTACCAAAGGATATCTATCTCTCCAGACGAGGCGCAGTTCATTCAGACTCGCTCTTTTCAAGCTGAAGAGATATGCAGAATTTTCAACGTGCCAACAGCATTGGTCCAGCTCCCCTCACAAACCACTTACAATAACGTGGAGCAACAAAATTTAATGTTTGCTAGACATACTATCGTGCCCTGGACGCAAAGAATAGAACAAGAGATTGACAGAAAGTTGATCCCTTCATTCGACAGAGATGTAATTTTCAGCAAGTTTAAGCTCTCCGATTTACAGAGAGGAGATAGTGCAGCTCGTGCAAATTACTTCACTCAGATGTTACAGAATGGAGTTTTAAGCATAAACGAAGTGAGACAGGAGGAGCAGCTCAACCCTGTAGAGGGTGGAGATGTACACTGTGTACAAGTTAACCAGATTGCGCTCGATAAGCTCCAGGCTTACAGCGAGTCAATCTCTAAAAGCAATGAAGATGGATGATGAGAAAAGAAACGAGCTATTAACAGCAGCTCATTACTCAAAATATGACAGCACTCTCGAAGTACGAGAGGAGGACGGAGAGATGATAATCGAAGGTTATGCAGCTCTCTATAACAGCGAGACAGACCTCGGAGTATTTAGAGAGAGTATCTCTCCAGGTGCATTCGACGATGTACTTAACGATGATGTACGCGCCCTTATTAATCACGATCCCTCGCTTATTTTAGGGAGGAGTTCAGCTGGAACTCTTGAGCTCTCAACAGATGAGCATGGATTGAAGTACAGAGTTAAACTGGGAGAGCAGCAATATGCGAAAGACCTTTATACAAGTATTAAGAGAGGTGATATCTCGCAATCTTCGTTTGCGTTTACGATTGAAGATCAGACCTGGAGCGAAGACAGGAGCACGCGGAAAGTTGAGAAAGTGGCTAAGTTATTGGACGTTTCGCCAGTGACTTATCCAGCTTACAAAAGTGCGACAGTGGCTGCACGAAAAGAGGAGGAGCCCAAAGAAATTAGAACAGCTGAAGTAGAAAGCAGCGAAGATGATAAATGTGTTACAGTTAAAAAAATAAAAAGTAAAAAAATGGATTTAAATGAGATGAAGTCTCTTCGAGCTAAGAACTACGAGGAGCATGTATCTCTTATGGCTACAGCTGACAGCGAAGGTCGTGAGATGACAAATGAGGAGGAGGCGAGAGCTGACTACTTAGAGAGCGAGAATGTACGCCTTGACAATAAGATCAAGCGTCGTAAAGCTCACGAAGATATGATTGCACGCCAAGCACATTTTGCTGGGAGCTCAGTATCTGAGACAAAAGAGATGGACAAAGTAAATCGCTCATTCTCTCTCTCGAGAGCTGTTGAGATGGTATCTCATGGCAAAGGATTGACAGGAGCTGAAGCGGAATGGGCACAAGAGGCTCGCTCTGAGATGCAGTCAAGAGGCTTGCAGATGAGTGGTCAGATTGGTATTCCTGAAGCGGCTCTATATCGTGCTGGTGAACCAGACAACTTCCAGGCTGGAGGTACTGGAGATGGCTCTGGCTATGTTCCAACAAACGTCCCTGGAGTAATCGAGGCTCTAAGAGCTCCGACAATGATTGAGACGCTTGGAGCGACAACAATTAACGGAGCGACTGGAAACTTAAAGTTCCCTCGTGTAAGCACGAAAGCTGAAGGGCATGAAGCGAATGAAGTTGCTGGAAGCACTGACTCAGGACTTGCAATGGACGAGGTTAACCTCTCTCCAGTACGTGTAGCGAATAAGACTCTTTTCTCTAAGCAGTTAATTCTGCAAGGTGGATCGCAAGTCGATACGCTTATCGCGAGAGAGTTGGCAGCTGGTATCAATACTACTATTGACAAAGCAGCTTTCGCTAAGATTGTAGCTGGTATCACTCCAGTTGCTCATGCTGGTGCAGCTCTTGCAAACTCAGACATATTCGCTCTTGAGCAAGCAGTTTTACAAGCTGGAGGCAACATGGCAAACTCTAAATGGGCGATGAACCCTCATGGATGGGCTTCGTCTCGTGCTCTTGCTGAAGTTTCAAATGTTAGTGCTATGTGGACAGGTCAAACCTTTGACGGCTTTCCAGCTGTAGCTACTCCAAACATCGCAGAGGGTACAAGTGGCAAAGGTGATTTAATTTTCGGCGATTTTGCTTCTGGATTAGTTCTCGCATACTTCGGAGGACTTGACTTGTTAGTCGATCCGTACTCGAATGCTGGAAATGCTCAGATAGCTCTACACTTAAATAAGTTTTACGATTGTGAAGTACGTCAAGCTGGCGCGTTCGCTTCGATTACTAATGTATTGTAATAGGTTAAACAATAACAGGAACGGGGGGCGAGTTGACGCTCGTCCCCTCTTTTTGTATAATACTCAGATATGAAGTTTACAGTAGCAGACAACCCCACAGGAACAAATATCGTATCTCTCGCAGATATGAAGGAATTTTTGCGCGTGGATCACAGCGACGAAGACACTACAATATCAGAGATAATAACAAGCGCAGCAATCGCTGTGCAAGATTACACTGGGCGAGTATTCGTGAGCACTACGTACACTCTTAATCTCGATTACTTTCATAATACAGAGATACCAGCTGAGATAGGATCCGTTACGAGTGTGACGTACTACGACAGCGCGAACGCTGAACAGACTCTGGACGCTTCAAAGTACTACTATGACGCTTCGAGAGAACCAGCGCGGATTGCTTTCCTCGATCCTCCATCGACTTTCGATGACAGATTTAACGCTGTCACGATTACGGGAGGCATGGGGAAACAAGCTATCCCACCAATAAAGCACGCAATAAAAATGCTTGCAGCGCACTACTACGAAAACAGACGGGCTGTAATTGTAGGCGTTAGATCGGCTTCAAAGATTCCATTAGGGATTGAGGCAATACTAAACCCGTACAGAATTATCTCCCTTGTATGAACATCGGAGCACTAGATAGAAGGATAGTTTTACAGCGTCCCAATTCCGTAGCAAATGACTACGGAGAGAAGGTCGTCACCTGGCTCACTTACGCTACTGTTTGGGCTTCGATAGATCGTAAGCCATCAGCGACTGAGCGAGTCAGCGGAGAGCAGATGCTTTCCTTTCAGCAAGTCGTATTCAACATACGCTATTCAACTACAGTGAACATCCTCGAGGCTTCTCACAGAGTGAGCTACGATGGCAAGATATATAACGTTCTAGGAGTTCAGGAGGTCGGGAGACAGGAGCAGTTAAGAGTCGTCACAGAATTACGCGAGAACTCATGAGTGTAACTGTCACAGGAACAAGTGAGCTGTTTAAAAACATTGATAAACTCGCGAAGTGGAGCGTTAAAGATTCCAAAGCTCTACAGGATGTAGGGCATAGAGTCGGTGCGGTTTATGCTAATTACATTAAAGCGAATGTTAAAGATTTTGCTACAGATATAAAAGGCTCAAATAAAGGTGAGGAGTTTATTGTTAAAAAGGGACAGCTTAGAAGGTCGGGCGGTACATGGCAACCTAATAAGAAGTCAAATGTTATAATGAGTGGTCCTCGTACAAAAGCAATAGGAAAGAGAGGCAAAACTAAAAAGAATGCCGATGGCTGGTACGCTCACATAGTGGAAAAGGGCGATTTCGGCCCAAGATTTGGAGGTAAGCACAGGACGCAAAATACAGGCGTGTTCTCTCGAGGCATGAAGGCGACAACAAATAGGAGTTTAAAGCTCCAGGAGATACTCTTAAAAAAGAACTTCGCAAAATACACTAAGAAGTTATGACAGTTGGAAAAGCTATATACAACATCCTTACAAACGATGCGACAGTGAGTGGAATTGTTGGAACGAATATCTATCCAGAGATAGCTCCTCCTAATATCGACGTGCCGTATATCGTGTACAGCGTTCTGTCGAATACTCCAAGCGACTCAAAGGAGGACGGAGGAGCTGTGGACGTCTCAAATATCGAGGTGTACAACTTCCAAAGCACGTACAATAATGCGATAGATTTAGGCGTGGCGGTTCGTGCTGCACTGGATCGTAAAAATGGAACGTACGGAGGCGTAAAAGTTCAAAGCATTCAATACGCAAACGAACAGATGGACGTCAACGAGACAAGGCACATCTGGGTGTCTATACAAGATTACTCAATAAGAACTAAAAATATATAATATGGGAGATTTAATTGTTAATCACTGGCAAGCTATTCTGTTTGCTTTATTAATCGCAGCGAGAGCGATCTTTTCACTCGTGCCGTCAGACAATCCAGCGGTCAAAATATTTGGATGGATAGATTTAATTATAACAGCACTTGTCGGAGGTGACAAGCGTAAAAACAAGAAAAAATAATGTCACAAACAACAGGATTAATTAATGGTTCGAATCTTCGGATCATGCTTGCAGAAGATGGAAGCGCGCCAGTAATGGTCGACAACATCACAGATTGCTCAATCTCAGTCTCAAGCGAGATGAAAGATACGAGCGTAAAAGAGGATGGAGGATTTAGAGCTGTGCTTCCAGGTAGAGTCTCAGCTACAGTTAACTTCACAGCTTACTTCGAGGAGGCTGCGACGACTGGATATGTTCAGATTATGCCTTTTCAATTAGCTGGAACGAAGCTCGATGCAAAGTTTACACAGATGATTGGCACATCAACCGCAGAGAACTCAGGCGATCACGCATTTTCATTTGAGGCGTACGTTGTAAGCTGCGACTTGAACGGAGGCGTTGAAGATACAGCGACATACTCTGTAAGCTTGGAGGTTGTAGGTACTATAACATACGCAGCTATATCGTAATATGAAGATCGAACTCAATAACATAAGCTATCCAGTAAAAGCTACTATGAGAGCCTGGAGAGCATTCGAGAAAGCGACGGGAGTTAAGGTAGTCGAAGTTGACGCTTCAGATATCACCTTAATACCAGAGCTAATCTATTACTTCGTAGTAGATGGATGTAAGGCGCAAGGTATGGAGTTCGGCTTAGATGTAGAGGAGTGGCTGGGGATGATTCAGGTAAACGATTTACCTAAGTTAATCGCAGTTATGGAAGAGGCGATGGGAGGAAACTCTAAAGCTGGAGGAAAAAAAAAGGCAAAGATGAGCCGATAACGTGGAGAAGGATAGAGGAGTTAGGGCTGGGCTTATTGGGGCTCAGTCCTAAGTCCCTCTACTCTCTTACGTTTAAGGAGTTCGGAAATGCTGTGCGTGGAAAGAAGGAGAGCGAGGAGATGCTGGAGCGTTCTAACTGGGAGCGTACCAGGTGGCAAACTTCGCTTTTATTAAACGTCCACACGAAGAAAGGGAGTAAAATATCGCCCAAAGATTTAGCGGTATTCCCATGGGAGAAGAAAGAGAAGAAAGCGAGGAAAGCAAATAAAGGTTGGGATATGTTCAAAGCTCTCGCAGTTAAAAAGAAATAAGATGGCAAAGCTTGGAGATTTAGTTGTAAGGATAGGAGCAGATACACGAGACTTAAATAAGAGTCTTGGTAAAGTCCAGCGCAATATGCGCTCGATGACGAGTAACTTTAAAAAGCTCGGCTCTTCTATGACTAAATCAATTACGTTGCCACTTGCAGCGGTTGCTGGGGCGTCCTTAAAACTTGCAGTAGATTTCGAAGGCTCTATGGCAAAGGTCAAAGCTGTTACAGGAGCTACTGTCGGAGAGTTTAAAAGCTTAGAGGAGACAGCTAAAAAGCTTGGAGCAACAACAGTTTTTACAGCTTCAGAAGTTGCTGGATTAATGCTTGAGTATGGAAAGTTAGGATTCAGTACAAAGCAGATAGAGGACGCAGCTGAGGCAACTCTCTTGCTCGCTCAGGCTACAGGTTCAGACCTTGTGCAAGCTGCTGAAGTTGCTGGATCAACTCTCGGTGGATTTGGTTTAGCAGCTACAGAAACGGGACGACTCGCGGATGTTATGGCTGCTGCATTTACAGGCTCCGCTCTTGACATTGACAAATTTAAGGATTCGATGAAGTTTGTTGCTCCTGTCGCGAAAGCTGCTGGAGTAAGTCTCGAAGAGGCTTCGAGTATGTTAGCGACTCTCGCTGACTCAGGGATAAAAGGCTCTCAAGCTGGTACAGCTTTGAGGAGAATACTTCAAGAGTTAAGCGGAGAGTCTGGAACAGTTACCGAGAAACTGCAAAAATTATCGAATAAAGGTCTAGGAGTTAAAGACGCATTCGATGAAGTAGGGCGCAATGCTTCGAGTGCTTTGCTTGTGTTAAGTGAAGGAGTTGCAGACGTTGAATCATTTACAACAGAGCTTGAGAACTCTGGAGGAGCTGCCAAAGCTATGGCAGATATAATGAATGATACAGCTGCTGGAAGTTTAAAGAAACTTACTTCAGCTCTAGAAGGTGCAGCTCTTGTTATAGGCGATGCTCTTGCTCCAATGATGGAATCACTGGCAAACTTTGTAGCAGATTTAGCTGGATCATTTAGAGAGCTTGAGCCAGGAACTCAAAAAATTGTAATCCTGTTCGGGGCTCTACTTGCTGCACTCGGTCCGATGCTTTTAATCTTACCACAGATAATCGCAGCTCTCCCATTAATAGCTGGAGCATTCGCAGCTATGACTGGTCCAATAGGATTGGCTGTTATAGGAGTTACAGCTCTTATCGGGACAGTTGCTGCACTTGTTAAAGCAAATAAAGACATCCCGTCTACGCTCGAGAGAGCGAATCAAGCTGTAAGGGATCACAGCACAGAGGTGCGGTATCTAGTCGGTCAGTATAAAGACGAGACGAAATCTCTTGAAGATAGAAAGAGGATATTAGGGAGGCTCGCAGAGATTGACGCGACACACTTTGGAAACTTAGAAGCTGAGAAAACTACTTATAACGATTTAGTGAAAAACCTAGACGCTTATACAGCGTCTTTAAGACGTAACTATCTGGAAAAGATTTTAGCGGAGGAGGGCTCGGATATTATGGCGGAGCTAGTGAGGGCTGAAGATATAGTAAGCAAAAAGCGAATAGCTCTACAAAAAGCAAAAGATGAGGAGAGAGGACAAGATATAATTGACGCTTATCAATTGTATTTAGATAGTGCGAAGATATACGAACAAACTGTTTTAACAAGGCTTGAAGCTCACGAAAAAAAGAAACAAGATTTACTCGAAAAGTACGCAAGTAAAACAACTCCAACTCCAGAAACTGGAGGAGGTGGAGGAGGTGGAGGAGCTGGAGGAGGTGTTGTTATAATACAACCTGAACAAATGGAGCTCCTGGAGAAATTACCTCCAAAGCTAATTGCAGTTAACAAGCCTTTAAAAACTTTACAGGATTCAGGGACAGAGACGATTGAGATATTTAAAGAGGTTTCACAAACGATGATTGATGTTGCAGATTCATTCGGTAACTCATTCGGTCAAATGATTTCAGGAGCACAAACAGCAAAAGAAGCATTTAGAAACTTTGCGATCAGTGCAATTCGTTCAGTTTTAGCAGTTGCAAAAGCAAACGTTATCGCGAATGCAACAAGCACGACAAATTTAGCAAATTTATTTAGTGGCGGCTTAACATCTCCTGGCTTCGCTCTTATAGGTTTGGCAGCTCTTGATGTTTTGGCTCAACAGATCCCAGCTCTTGCAGAGGGGGGGTTAATTTACGGACCGAGTCTCGCGCTCGTCGGGGACAACAAAAATGCGAGTATTGATCCCGAAGTTGTCGCTCCACTCTCTAAGCTCAAAGGGATGTTAGGAGGTAACGCTGTGGAGGTATACGGGCGTATCTCAGGAGATGATATTGTATTAAGTAACTCGAGAGCTTCACGAGACAGAAACAGATTCTAAATGTCACTAATTTACGCGAAGTCTGAATTTACAGACATAAAAGATACAGACTGGAAAGTTAACATAGTTAAAAATACAGCGGGTGCTAATTTAAACTTAGATTTTAACCTAGGTCCAGACGGCTTTAATTTGTCGTATGATTTCGATGAGTTCGATAGATGCAAGCCGATTGTAGGGAGTAGAGTACAGATAACTCTATTTCATCCAATTGCAAATAGTGCATTTTTTGACGCTCTGTATAATTTTCTTGACAGCGATGAAGAGGGCGAGTGGAGAATAGAAATATACAGAGATCCAGACTCAGCGAATGAGCTATGGTGGGCTGGTGCGATAATGCCAGAACAGACAGTTATCCCAGACGACTATCCACACGCTCCAGTTACTCTCACAGCTGTTGACGGATTGGCTAATTTAAAAGGCATTGACTACAACAATGATGGAGCAGCGTACACTGGTACAGCTCTCGTCCTGGAGCACTTGCACAACATTATCCAGAAGCTACATATTAAAGACATTTGGACAGCTTCAGATGTAGAGTTAAAGTTCTTCGAAGACTACATCGGAAAGGAGTACAAAGATTATATTGCTGGAGCTCAAAATAAGCAGCTAGAAAATGCGCAGATATCACACGAGGCATATTATAATAAAGATACTAATGGAATTAAACAATACTTTTCAGCTTATGAAGTCCTCGAGAGTCTCGCGATAACATTCAACGTTTCGGTGTTTATGGCTCAGGGCTCTATCTGGTGGGCTCCTTTGGGAGCGATTCAATCGCACGCTTCGAGTGGTACATCTATAGCAAACTATATGCTCGGAGACGGGTCGAGAACATACAACACAGTAGCAAACGTCACAACAGGAGCGATTTTTGGCACAAACTCCGCGCAATGGGAGAAGCTTAAAGGATGGGAGAGAACGAGCGCACCAGCATTTAAACAGGTAAAGAGAACGAGAGAATACCAAGGTACACACTCTTTAATACAAGATAGTCAATACGATACAAGTCAAATAGCTTCAAGCGATGTGCTTTCTGACGAAGATATTGAATATAAAGCTGGTGAGCGGTTTCTTGTTTCTGGCACATTATTGTATAACGCTGGAAGCTGGGGTTATATCACTCCAGATATTGACAGACTGGCTCGTGTTAAATTAGATATAACTGTAAAATTTGGAGACGCTGGAGGTACTACTAATTACCTAAAAAGTAACTTCGATTATTCTGCTGGTATTCTGCAATACGATACTGTTTGGAATTATTACGCTCCTCCTGTAGCTTTTCCAATTGTACAAAGTTTAGACCCTACAGTTGATCTTCAATTAATACTACCTGTGAGAGAAGGAATAGTAACCTGGGAAAATGCGGCATCTACATTTGAGATATTAACTCAACCAATTGATAAAAGTACAGGTACATACGACATCCCAGAGATTGAGTATCTGGGGGCGGGTGACACCCTAGGAATGCGCCCAATAACTGTACCTTTCGGCTTTGTCACTCCAGAGCTCCCAGCAGATGCAACAGGAGTGCAAATCTCAGCGGCTTTATCTGGGGTAAATTGGGAAGGCACAGCGGACAGTGATATTGGAGCTGCTACAAATCCTTTTGGAGATATCGAGTACAGGATAGATAAATTTAAAATATCACAATTCAGCTCAGAACAGACTCAAGAGTTTTCTAGTATAGATATAACAGCGACAAATCCAGATAATGCTCGTTATGATATTGAACAGGGTACAACATTGGTTGGAGATGCTATCTCAGATTTTGGGCTAGGAACTATAAAAATTAATAACGGCACTAATTACGTAGACTCTACAGAGTGGACGAATTTACAGAGTTCAACGGCTTCTCTTTCCATAAATGGTTTGGGTGTACGTGAGAGGCTCGCAGCAAATAAGACAGCGAAAAGGATAGAGAGAGGTACACTATACCAGAGAGGATCCACTTATATACATCCCTACACAATTTTAACTAACACAGCAGATAGCGGAAACTTTTACCAGGTTACAGGGCTTAGTTATATTGCAAATCGCTGCGAGTACGATTTGGATTGTATGTTTCTATCTCGTGAAATAACAGGAGTGATAGTTTCACAAGATAATAGCAAAGGAGATCCATTCAATCCCCCTCCTGGACCGATTCCGTCAACAAAAGGACCTACAGCATCGGATAATATTGTTAGTGATAACTCTACAAAGCTCGGGTTCGTTACTACAGATACCTACGGGATAACTCAGGTAACTACTTCGACAGGCTCATCTGCTATAGATATAAGCTTACCTATCTCAAAGTCTGGAGGAGGAGAGGAGCTCGTGACTATTAACGCTCTCGGTGCTATGGCTCCTCTTGCAGATGGCGCGTCAGGTGAGTTCTTAAAAACAAACGGAGCTGGATCTCTTAGTTGGGCAGCTGCTGGAGGTGGTGGCGGTGGTGGCTGGTTTGGATCCACTTCTCTACTCAAAGTTATGCCTTGTGAGTTCATGGCAAACGATGACGCCCCCTCTCGCAATGGTTACAAGGGTTTATATATTGAGGATGATACAAGTGGTATTCAAGGTGTAAGAGTAACCCATGATAATACAGAAATGTACGTTATGAAAGCTATCCCCACAGGCTATAAAGCTACTCATGTGAAGGTATATGGCTCTACGGGCGTAGTAAACGGGGTTAACGTGTATATGTTTAGACACACTACGGGTTCATCAGTTTCTCAGGGGACGGGAAATATTAACGCATTGATTGACATCACAGATATATCATCCACCGTTTTAAATAATATTAGTGTAAAGGTTTTACCAGGAGCAACAACTGTAATAATTTACGGAATTGATATAACAATCGCAGCGATATGACAATAGAAGAATTAACAGCTCTCATGGAGAAGATGGAACAGGCACTAACAGAAACAGCTGGAGCAAATCACTCAAAGCCATGATGGACGCTAAAATGTGGGGATTAAACCTGTTATGGGCAACCTGGGGCGCGGCTGTATGGCTCGCGGATCTAAACTATATTATCGCTATAATTGGGGGCGTAACTCTTATTTGGGTAAACGTCGAGAAGGCTATCACTCAACGAAACAAAAGAAAATGAGTTATATACCTTATCTCTGCATCATATTATTAAACATAGCGAATACACGTTATAAGCTCCAGACGTTCGGAAAGATGGACGGGCACGATATGTTGTGTATTTTAATATCACTCATAGGATGCTTCATTTTGTAGCTTCAGAGTTTGACTCGCCCGATCTCCCTGGAAGCGGTGCGGAGTTTATGGATAAGGAGTTTCTCTCTCTATTAGATAGGGCGCGAGACGAAGCTGGAGTGCCATTTAAGATAACGAGTGGCTTCAGGACTCCCGAGTACTCTATCGATTTAAAAAAACGAGGCTATCCCGTAGCTCGTAACTCATCACACCTTAAAGGACTCGCAGCAGATATCGCTGTGACAAGCTCCGCGAATAGGCTCATAATACTCGAGAGCTTACTATTCGTCGGATTCCGTAGAATAGGAATAGGCAAAGGATTTATACACGTAGACCTCGACAGAGCGAAGGTCCAAGATGTAGTGTGGGTGTACTAACATCTCATTGTTAATTACTTTTATTGCTTTTTATTTGGTGTCGGACATAAAGTGTCCTATATTTGTGGTATACAAAACGTAAAAACACACAAAATGAGCTACTTCACAAACATCAAAACAACTAGAATTAACACAGGTATCTACCAAATAGTAAGAGAGGGAAGAACTTTTGAAGCAGAAAAGTCACACGATGGTCAATGGAAGTTATCCGAAAGAAAATCCCTCGCTCATTTAGGCTTGGGCTTTGAGATGGAGTACTTAGACCACTATGTTAACTTACAAAGTTGCAAGATATTAATTAACGATTATTTTGCGGAAATTCACTAAACCAAAAAAATGAACATTCAAAGCATAGTAGAGGATTTTTATAACGTACCAAACAAATTAAGAAAACATAAAATATATAATAACATGAGCTTTTTAAATAACAATTACGAGAGAGCTGCAACAGGTAGCCAATATCTAAAATTCGCCCCAAACGATAAAGCGACTATTCGCATAATATCAAAACCGATGGAGGGGATAGAAGTCTGGAAAGATAAAAAGCCTATCCGCTGGAAGTACTCAGGAGAGATGCCAAAGGATGCATATAACGCAGATGATAAGCCAAAGCCATTCGCAGCTTTCGGAGTATGGCACTACGAAGAAAAGTGCTATAAGATATATCAGTGCTCTACTCGCTCAGTGCTTCAGGAGCTCGCAAATCTAAACGACGTCGAAGGTGATCCACTGAGCTACGACTTAACAATAACTCGCAAGGGAGCTGGTTTAGATACTAAGTATTACGTGAAAGCGAGCCCAGCGAAAGAGCTCACAGAGGAGGTCCTACAGGCATCGCAAGAGTTCGCAGCGAATGTAGACCTCGAGGCTTTATTTACAGGAGATAACCCGTTTAAGTAATGGATATTGATAAGCTCACACTCAGCTTCAGTAGTTTAAAGCAGTTCGGTAAATCTCCAGCTCATTTCGTAGGGTACAAAAACCGCATCTTTAAGCAGTCCGCACCTATGCGGAGAGGGTGGTTAACTCACCTCATAACGCTCGAGCCCGAGAAGATACAAGAGCTCCAGGTGCTGGACGTAGCTACGCGAGCGAATAAGCAGTATAAAGAAGCAGTTGCTAATCATAAAGATGGAGAGAATGGAGTCTTTACAGCGCGAGAGATGCTTGAGGCTCAGAATTTAGCACTCGCAGTGAGAGAGCATCCGCTAGCCAATAAGCTACTCAGTGAAGCTGTAGAGGTCGAGAAGCATCTTAAATGGGAGATGGACGGGGTGAAATTTCATGGATATGCTGACATTATAGGGAGCGATTATATCGCAGATTTAAAGATCACAGATAACGAGCCAAAGAAGATACAGCGTTGGGTTATGGACAACCTCTATCATATGCAGCTCGCGATGTATTCAGAGGCTGTATTCCCTGGGCGCGATATGACAAATTATCTTATAACAGTTGATCCTAACTCTCCTCATGGAGTCGTAGTATATGAGCTCAGTAGAGAGATGATGGAGGACGGCTTAAAACAGGCACAGCTCGAGATAACTATGTTCAAGATATGGTATAAAGATTGGGACGGAGAGAGCACTCCCAGGAGCTACGACTTCTACGAGCGCGAAAACGAGCCTATGATATTAGAGCTCCCAAACTGGTACAAATGAAAGATTATATACTCAGAAAATACGGCACGAGGCAAAACTTCGCTGACTCTGTAGGTGTTGACGTGAGAACAGTGTACAGATGGATTAACATAAGCGCGATGCCTATGCTAAAGCACGCAGATAAGATTGTGCAGACTTCAGACACTACACGGCTGGAGCTCATCGGAGAGATACTATTCAACGAAGAGCAAAAGGAGAAATGAAAACAGGCGTATGGATTCCT
>Ga0208949_1000522_pt1 | contig 14822 bp, 10 predicted proteins | sample AOAMet1_03_M0_10_2_FD_188231 | JGI IMG/M metagenome (GOLD analysis project Ga0208949, IMG submission 188231) | Ammonia-oxidizing marine microbial communities from Monterey Bay, California, USA - CAN11_03_M0_10 (SPAdes) | ecosystem: Environmental > Aquatic > Marine > Intertidal zone | place...
GAGCTAGAAACCGGAAGAAACTCAGTTAAGCCCTGAATTAAGGCTAAAATAATAATTTGTAATAACGACATAATTAACAACTAAACCTGTAAGGTTACCGTTTTATTTATTTTTAAAGAATTAAACAGGAAAATATTTAAAAGTCACTTTATCTAATATTTTTTAAATTATTTATAAAAATAAAAAATATGTATGTTTGTTTAAATAAAAAAAACTGTATTTAATCAATAATTTATAGTAAATAAATTTTATTTTTTTGTCCTTTTTTGACAAATTGTCGCACTTAGGACTTTAGACTCACGAAAATGTGTTGCCGGGTATATAGTGTCCTTTGGTACAGTCCTTAATGAAATACATGGAATAAAGTATGTCGCAAAAAATGTTGCAATTTGTAAATACAGAAAGAGACATGCCGCAAAAAAGGCTGTCAACTGAAAGAAAAGAAGACTTCTTAGAGATTTATGGCGATTATATAGATCGCAAAGCCAAAGAACAGGCATCGCGATGTTCTCAGTGCGGGGTTCCTTTTTGTCAAAACCATTGTCCCCTCGAGAACAACATCCCTGATTGGCTAAAATTAACAGCTGAAGGGCGCATTGAAGAAGCCTATGCTGCATCTGCGGCTACTAACAATATGCCGGAAATATGTGGCCGTATCTGCCCTCAGGATAGGCTTTGTGAAGGTTCATGTGTCATAGAACAATCGGGTCATGGAACCGTCACAATTGGCTCCATTGAACGCTATTTATCAGATACTGCTTGGAAGGAGGGCTGGGTTAAACCTATAATTCCACAAAAGGAATATGCTCTTTCAGTGGGCATAATTGGCGCGGGACCAGCTGGCCTAGCTGCCGCCGAGGAGCTTCGAAATAAAGGGTGGCAAGTTACTGTCTATGACCGACATGATAGAGCGGGAGGCTTACTAATATATGGTATTCCAAACTTCAAGTTAGATAAAAAAATCGTACAAAGGCGTACGAAAAGACTTGAAGATAGCGGGATAAATTTTGTTTTAAACTGTGATGTAGGGGCTGACATAACATTTGATAAATTAAGGGAAAAGCATCAAGCCGTCTTGATAGCTACTGGAGTTTACAAAGCCAGAGACCTTCAATGTCCTGGTGCGAATGCTGAAGGAGTTACACCGGCGCTGCCATTCTTAATAAACTCAAACAAACGGGGACTTGGGGATAAAATAAAATCAGAAACAGCCGAAGGAAAAAATGTTGTTGTTATAGGAGGAGGTGACACAGCTATGGACTGCGTGCGCACCGCGGTTAGGCAGGGTGCGAAATCAGTAACCTGTTTGTATAGACGGGATCAAACTAACATGCCTGGGTCAAGAAGAGAAACAGCCAACGCAAAAGAAGAGGGTGTGGATTTCAGATACCTCGCAAATCCAAAAGCTATATATGACAGCAAAGGTAAAGTTTCTTCAGTCCTAGCAAATAATATGAGAATTGGTCAAAAAGATCAATCTGGAAGAAACAGCGTAGAGGCCATAAAAGACTCGAGTTTTGATGTTCCTGCCGACTTAGTTATAAAGGCCCTTGGGTTTAATCCAGAGAGCATGAAGGGCCTTGTAGACGAAATCGCTGTTACGCGTTGGGGTACTTTAAAAGTTAATCCTGTCACTTTTGAAACAAATTTACCTAATGTATTTGCAGCAGGAGACATAACCAGAGGGGCAAGTTTGGTTGTATGGGCTATCCGTGAAGGTAGAGATGCTGCGGAGCACATTCATAAAAACCTAAAATCTCAAATGATTAATGATGAAAAAATTGCAGCAGAGTAAAATATGACTAATTGGCTTGAGAAATATACAACTAACAGAGATAAGTTGATTGCATCGCACTCTTACTCACCTGAGCATGAACATGCCAACTGCGGGGTTGGCCTCGTTGCGTCAATTGATGGGGCACCACGCAGGGATGTAGTTGAAATGTCTATACAGGCCCTCAAAAATGTTTGGCACAGAGGCGCTGTAGATGCTGATGGTAAAACGGGTGACGGTGCAGGCATACGCTTAGATATTCCTCAAAATTTCTTCAGGGCCCAAGTTGAAGGAACCGGGCATAAACCCACGGCGGCTAAAATTGCTGTAGGAATGTTTTTTCTTCCAAGAACAGACTTTAACAGCCAAGAAACAGCAAGAACCATAGTCGAGACAGAACTCCTAAAAGAGGGCTTTTATATATATGGCTGGCGACAGGTGCCAATAGACATCTCCGTAATTGGTGAAAAAGCTAAAGCTACAAGACCCGCAATTGAACAAGTAATGTTTCGAGACCCCAAAGGGCGAAAAGGCAACAAACTCGAAAGAGAACTTTATATTGTAAGAAGGCGAATAGAAAAAAGAGCAATCGAAGCTGCTATTCCAAGCTTTTATGCGTGTTCATTGTCAGTGCAAACAATCATTTATAAGGGAATGTTTTTAGCCGAAGACATAGACAATTTCTACCCCGACCTCAAAGACGAAAGATTTGTTTCACGAGCAGCAATATATCATCAGCGATATTCTACTAATACGTTTCCGCAATGGTGGCTGGCTCAGCCTTTCAGAATGCTCGCTCACAATGGTGAGATTAACACACTGAAAGCAAACTCTAATCACATGAAAAGTCATGAAATAAAAATGGCGAGCGCGGCCTTCGGCGAGCGGGCGGATGATGTTAAGCCAGTGATCCAAAAAGGGAGTTCAGATTCAGCAGCTTTAGACTCGGTTTTTGAGTTACTTGTAAGGGCTGGCCGAACAGCGCCAATGGCAAAAACACTCCTTATACCAGAAGCTTACTCCAAAAGAGGGGATTTAATGCCGGACAGTTGGAGAGCGCTTTATGAATATTGCAATGGAGTAATGGAGCCATGGGACGGACCTGCTGCATTAGCAGCATATGATGGGAGATGGGTTATGGCTGGTCTTGATAGAAATGGATTACGTCCACTTCGTTATTCTATCTCATCAGAAGGCATCCTAGCTGTTGGGTCAGAAACAGGAATGTGTCCAATGAATGAATCTGATATTGTGCAAAAGGGGGCCCTGAAGCCTGGGCGCATGATCGCAGTGGACCTTGAAGAAGGTAAATTCTACAGGTCTACTGACATTATAAATGAATTAGCCGAAAAAAGACCCTACAAGAAATGGTTAAAGAAAGTGGTTAATCTTGATGAGAAGCTTTCAGGAAATGAGCCCGCTCCCTTACTGAAAGGCGAAAACCTAACAAGAAGACAGATGTCATGTGGTCAAACACAGGAGGACCTTGAACTCATACTAGGCCCAATGGCTGAAACAGGTAAAGAAACCATAGGGTCAATGGGCGATGACACTCCTCTAGCTGTTCTATCTGATATCTATAGACCTTTATCACACTTTTTCAGGCAAAATTTTAGTCAGGTAACCAATCCACCCATTGACCCTTTAAGAGAAACCCGTGTTATGGGGCTTAAAACCAGATTCAAAAATCTTAGAAACATTCTCGCAGAAGATAGCTCTCAAACAAATGAGATGTTAGTTTTAGATAGTCCGGTAATGACTTCAGGCATGCTTGAGAAATTTAAAGTTCTGGTGGGGCCTAAAAAAGTATGCACAATTGATTGCACATTCCCAATTAAGGATATTGGCTCTGAACCCAGCGGTACATCCTTGAAATTAACCTTAGCGCGAATAAAAGAAGAAGCCGAAAATGCAGTCCGCCAAGGCATAGAAAATATTATATTGTCGGATGAATTTACAGATGTAAATAAAATTTCAGCCCCAATTATTCTTTGTACAGGCGCGGTTCAAACACATCTTGTCAGCAAAGGGCTACGCTCATCTTGCTCAATAATTGTTAAGTCTGCAGAGTGCTTAGATACACACTATTTCGCAGTTTTAATTGGCGCGGGTGCCACTGCAGTTAATGCCTACATGTCTCAAGACAGCCTGGCTGATCGAGCTACACGTGGTCTACAGTCTTGCACGCCTGATCAAGCTATAACGCAGTATAAAAAAGCAATAGAAGGTGGTCTATTAAAGATTATCTCTAAAATGGGAATATCTGTTATTTCCTCATACCGGGGCGGTAATAATTTTGAAGCAATGGGTTTGTCACGGGCTTTGGTGGGGGAAAATTTTCCTGGTATGATGTCGAGAATTTCTGGGATTGGCCTCGCTGGCCTAGAAGTTAAAGCTGTTGAGGCGCATGAAAAAGCTTATGAACCTTCGGTAATTTATTTACCCGTTGGGGGCCTCTACAGAGTAAGAGCAAAAGGTGAGCGGCATGCATATAAAGCCGAAATGATACATATGCTCCAAGAGGCAGTTGGATCAGATAATTATGAACTCTATAAAAAATACTCAAACATAGTAAACAATCAAAATCCAATTCAAATCCGAGATTTACTAGACTTTCGTCCTAATAAAAAACCTCTTCCCATTAAAAGAGTGCAGAGTATTAATGAAATCCGAAGGCGCTTCTGCACGCCAGGCATGTCCCTCGGTGCATTGTCACCTGAAGCACATGGCACTCTTAATATAGCCATGAATAGAATTGGAGCAAAATCTGTATCAGGCGAAGGTGGCGAAGACCGTTCTAGGTATGTACCACTACCAAATGGCGACAACCCTAATTCAGCCGTCAAACAAATTGCTTCCGGCCGATTTGGTGTAAATGCCGAATATTTAAATCAATGCCGTGAAATTGAGATTAAAGTTGCTCAAGGAGCAAAACCTGGAGAAGGTGGTCAACTTCCTGGCTTTAAAGTTACTGAAATGATTGCTAAATTCAGAAATGCTACGCCAGGCGTTACCTTAATATCACCGCCCCCTCATCACGACATATACTCAATCGAGGATCTTGCACAATTAATATATGATCTTAAGCAAATTAATCCAGTTGCAAGGGTTGCCGTAAAATTAGTTGCATCCTCGGGAGTGGGAACAATCGCTGCGGGTGTAGCAAAAGCCAAAGCTGACACAATATTAATTGCAGGGCATAACGGCGGTACAGGAGCCTCGCCAAATACCTCCCTGAAGTATGCAGGGATACCTTGGGAGCTGGGGCTTTCAGAAGCACATCAAGTTCTTTCACTTAACAATCTACGTGACTCAGTTACCCTAAGGACTGATGGCGGATTAAAAACGGGTCGGGACATAGTTATTGCAGCTATGTTAGGAGCAGAAGAGTATGGCATTGGTACATTGAGCCTGGTCGCAATGGGATGCATAATGGTGCGCCAGTGCCATTCAAATACATGCCCCGTAGGTGTTTGTGTTCAAGATCCGCGGCTTCGAGAAAAATTCACAGGAACGCCTGAAAAAGTTATCAGTTTAATGACTTTCATAGCTGAAGAGGTTAGAGAAATACTTGCAGAACTTGGCGTAGAAAGAATTGATGAAATTATAGGCCGGACAGACTTACTGGCGCAAGTTTCACGAGGAGCAGAAAATCTTGATGACCTTGATCTTAACCCTATTCTAGCAAGAGTAGATAACTCAAAGGTTTTAGATACCCGCAGTCAAAGAGTAGAAGTTCCAGACTCACTAGACATCAACATTATAGCGGATGCTGGACAACTCTTCCTAAACGGAGAGAAAACTTACCTTACATACACTGTAGAAAACACTCAGCGGGCGGTGGGCACTAGAACCAGCTCACATATTTACAAAACTTTTGGAGCAGAGGGACTAAAAGACGAACAATTAACTGTTCGTTTGCGGGGCTCTGCGGGGCAATCGCTTGGAGCTTTCGGAATGAAAGGTCTAAAGCTAATAGTTGATGGCGATGCTAATGATTATGTAGGAAAAGGATTATCAGGAGCCGAAATCATTGTTTCGCCTCAAGGTAGTACTCCTATAAATCACCATGAGAGCGCCATAATTGGTAATACCTGTTTATATGGCGCCACCAAAGGAACACTTATGGCAGCGGGGCGTGCAGGTGAGAGATTTGCTGTGAGAAATTCCGGAGCCGTTGCTGTAGTCGAGGGCTGCGGGACAAATGGTTGTGAGTATATGACCGGCGGGATAGCAGTTATTCTCGGAAAAGTGGGTGATAATTTTGGTGCAGGCATGACGGGCGGGATGGCTTATGTTTATGACGAAGAAGATAACTTCGAAAAAGCAGTTAATCCTGACAGCGTAGTATGGCAAAGGTTAAGCAATGAACATTATGAAGATGAATGCAAAACACTCATAGGCAAACATGCAGCTCAAACTGGATCAAATTTTTCTAAAAGTTTATTGGCAGAATGGGAACTTGAACGCGGAAAATTCTGGCAAGTTATTCCTAAAGAAATGCTAACGCGCTTGAGTGTTCCACTCGAAAGCGAAGCTGCAGAATAGAAATTAAATTTGGGAGCTATGCTTAATCGAAGATAACTTCTTCTGTGGCCTTCATCTCTATAACTTTAGTGCCGTCCTGTAAGGTTTTTAAGCCTGGGTGAGGCTTTTCAGGGACTTTAGCCCCGACTTGAACGGGAATTGAAAACACTCTCGTTTGGAACTGCCCTGATGGATTCACGGCTCTTGCAAATACATTGATAAAATGTCGTCCGTTTGTTTTTGCTCTAAATGATATGTCCATTGTGTGCGTTTTTCCTTTTGACATATCAAAACTTGCTTGGACAGATGTTGAAAATATCTCAAGGTTTTCATTAGTTCCAAGAGATATCTCAAGCGCACCTTCCCCATAACCCTCGTTGAGAGTTAAAGTAAAAGTTTCCATCCCGCCTCGAGATAGCTGAGATTTCAAATTATGAATATGTCTTATATCTGCTCCTGGCTTTTGATAGGTACTGTTCAAGTCTTTTGAACTATCACTTGCGTAGGCTGATGCATATGCAAACCCTAAGGTGGATATGGACAACAGTGACTTAAAAGTTATTTTAGCAATATTCATTTTTCACCCACCTATCGTGTTATCGTAAAGTTATAGCAAGAATCACCAGAAGTTCCCTGATCCCCAACATTAGGGTAATCATACGCATCAATTACATGATCTCCTGCCGATAGAGTAGCCGTGAGGGTTTCTGAAGTATCACCGGCTTCTTGTGACACCTGAACCCGAACGCCATTTTTATAAACAATAAAGTCAGGGTCCCTGCCGTCTGGACCAGAAGTCTTTGTCATTGTTAATGTGTGACTTGCGGCTGTAGCTGTAAACTTTAAAAATGCACGGTTTCCGAGTTTATTGTAATCACCATTATCATCAACGGAACAAATTTCAACGGCTGCACCGTTTACATCCACTGACTTATGAATAGGAAGATTGGACGCCAGCCCGCCATTATTTGTTTCGCCCGCGCCGTAATTTTCTGTTGAATTGATACCACGCGCGGTAGCAAATGTTTCAATTGCTGTTGCATCAGACGTTTGCTGCGATTTTAATTCTGCTAAATATGAAAATATAGAGCTAAACGCTGGGTGATTGGAATAGCTAGTAGCTGTAAAAGCTGAATATATAGGTCCCATCCCAAAGGACAAAGTATCATCACCATCGCTGTCACTATCATAAAGATCATACAGCACACCAGCTGTGGTCCGCTCATCATACCAACCTGTACTATCATTGCTTTCTACATTTATTGAAAAACCCTGCGACTGACCAGAGCCGTTACTATCACGATAAAAAGGGTCATCTGTTACCATGCCTGAAAGAGCATTACCAAAACCTTCCCCCATAGCAACACGCATATCGAGTTTTTGCCCCCCGCTGTGCGGACCGCCTATAGAATCTGAACGGGACATTTGGTCCTCGAAATAATGCCCCCATTCGTGAACTACTACGTGATCATCAAACTCATCTGTATCAGAGTCAGCATCACCCAGAATATAAACGTTACCATTTCCTTTGTAAGACGAAGTCCCTATGTCACCCGCAGAATCATTACCGCTAACAGCGCGGTTATTTACGCTCCAATTAAATTTCATTACTGGGAACGCGGCATCTGGATCACCCGCAATCATTTTTTGAATGGCAACATAAGTTGGAGCAAGCATTGCAAATGGAGCAGAGGCCCTTGTTGAAGTATATGAACTACCTCCCCACCCAGATTCGGCATTTAAATTACGGGTGGAATCTCCTCCCCCTGAGGTAGATAAGCTTCCCGTTAACTCATAAATGGCACCAGAATTTGTATTATCTACAACCTTTACATCCCAACTTGCACTACCCGCACTTGCTGCTTGCAATATTTCTGCTTTGGCAACAATTTGTACATCTGTATTTGGCAGCACGGTTAGTAAATAATCACCAGTGGAATCGGTAACATCCGAGTCTAGAATATTACCGGTAGCATCACGAGCTTCTACTGTTAATCCCGGCGCCGCTGTTTGCACTGTAGCGCCGTAATTTAATCCATTAGTTGATGTATTTAAAGGTACAAGATCGTATGTTATCTTCCCAGTGATTTTCACATCATCGGGTAAAGGCTCAACAGTAACACTCAATGTCGCATTAGCACTATTTCCAGCAGCGTCAGTGGCAGTAGCGGTACATACAAGATTAGTTGCAATGGTTACAGTAGGCGCAGTGAATACACCATCTGAAAAAGAGCCCCCGTTAGTGCATGTTGTCGTTAAAGACGTCACTGCGGCATCATCAGTAGCTGTAAGACTTACTGCTGATGTCTGACCGGAATTTACAGTTATACTTGCAACGCTGAAGCTAACAACAGGTGCAGTGGTATCGGGTTCAACAGTCACTGTTAAAGTAGCAGACCCTTCATTGCCAGCGGCATCACTAGCTGTTGCCGTACACTCAGAAGTTAAAGTCTCACTTGTTGCTGGGGCAGTAAATACACCATTGGAAAAGTCACCTCCATTTGTACAAGAAACGTCAGGGCCTGTTGTGATCCCGACATTGTCAGTAGCTGTTAAAGTAGATGAACCAGTACCCGTTGAAACTACAGTCAAAGTACTCGGACTAAATTCTAATGAGGGGGCTTGAGTATCAGGTGGTGGCGGGGCTGGTGGAGTTACTGTGCTTCCAGTTCCACCGCCGCCTCCACCGCAGGAAGCTATTGCTAGCCCGCCTACAGTAATGACAGTACTTTGTAACAGCTGCTTAATGTTCATATTTTTCCCGCACTTTTCTTATATTGGTATAAACCAAATTTGATTTTGTCAAATCCATTAAAGAAATAGATTTTTATTATAAGTGACTATCAAAACTAACGCTTTTTATCAGCATATATATCGTTTTACCTTCAGTAAGCTTTAGAGACTTAACCCCCGCCCTTGTAATCCGGGCTGTAATTTCTAAGTCAGAAAATCTTGCTTTTACTAAAGCGTAGGGCGATTGAACATCAACACTAATACCCACTATCATAGCTTCTATACAATTCTGTATACTGATTTTTTTAGGTGGGACTAAGGCAATAGAAATATCATCAGCATTTATTCTAACAAATATTTTCTTTCCGCTATAACGTCTAGATACGCCCGGAACCTTAATTATTGCTCCGCCAATATCAACATTAATCATGGAAAATTCTTTATCTTGAGAAATTATCATTCCTGAAAACAACGAAGAGAGTTTAGTATCAGTGTCTAATGTAGCCACATCTAGTTGAGGTAGTATTTCATCAAGTGAGCCAAAATCCTTAACTCTACCTGATGACAATAACATTACGTGATCAGCCAATCTGCAGACTTCTTCTATGTCATGCGTGACATAGATGCAGGGTATATCAAATTTTTTAACTAGGTTTTCAATAAAAGGTATAATGGAGCGTTTTCGCGCTCGGTCCAAACCTATTAGTGGTTCGTCTAAAAATAATATTTCAGGGGCTGATAAAACAGTCCTAGCAAGAGCCACGCGCCGAGTCTCCCCGCCGGATAACACAGATGGGTATTCAGATAATAAAGACTCTAGTTCAAAAACAGAAATTATTTCATCAAGGGGCATCGCTTTTGATGCGCGTTTTTTTGCAAATTCGAGGTTTTGTAATACATTTAAATGCGGAAACAAACGCCCATCTTGAAACATGTAGCCAATTGGTCTCTTATAGGCTGGGACGTTTACCTTATTTTTGCTATCATACCATAATTCATTCATTTGAATAATACCTGAGTCTGGACGCATGAAGCCTGATAGTAATTTTAAAATACTTGTTTTCCCAGAACCACTTGGTCCAAATATAACGGTGATGCCTTTACTTGGCAAAGTTTGGTTAACGTTAAGGGTTATTCTTCCAAGTTTTTTTAAAATATTTATTTTCAATTTATCCGACATTTAAAGGATGCCTGCGATTAAAAGTGTAGATCAAAAATAGCACACAAAAAGAAAATACTAATAACATTCCAGAAAGAATATGAGCTTGATTGTAATCTAAAGTCTCAACATGCTCATAAATTGCAATCGACATTACTTTTGTGCGTCCTGGGATATTTCCTCCCACCATTAAAATAATGCCAAACTCCCCCAGCGTATGCGCAAAGGTCAAAATTGAAGCTGTTAGGAAGCCGCGTTTTGATAAGGGGGCAACAATTTTTATAAATACATCCAATGGGCTAGCACGCAAACTCGCTGCAGCCTCTCTAATCTCGAAGCCAACATTTTCGAACGCGCTCTGTAAAGGCTGCACCATGAATGGGAGTGAATAAATAACAGAAGCCAGCACTATCCCAAAAAAAGAAAAGCTTAAGCTTTCTCCAGTAAAATTTATCCAGAAAGATCCAATGGGTGATGTAGGATTAAATAAAATAAGCAAATAAAACCCTAAAACAGTAGGAGGTAAAACCAAAGGGAGGGCAGTTAAGGCTTCAATAAAAGGCTTAAATTTCGAACGTGTGCAAGAAAGCCACCATGCCAATGGGGTTCCAATAAAAAGTAACAATACTGTTACTACCAAGGATAACTTTAGTGTTAATATTAATGGCCCAAATTCAATCATTCTGAGGCACCTCATATCCAGATTCTATAATGATCTTGCGCGCCTCATCTGAACTTAAGAAGCTCAAAAAATCATGCGCGGCTTCATTTGTGAGGCCGGACTCTAATAAAATAGCATCTTGCATTATTAGGCTATAAAAGCTTTGCGGTATTCTCCAATAGGATTTTTTAATATCTTTTACTTGTGACAGAGCTACAAAAGCCAAATCAGCATTTCCAGTTTTTACAAATCCATAAGCTTGACCAACATTTTGTCCGTAAACAATTCTACCCTCCACATTACTTCGAATATTAAGATTATCGATTACACGGTCAGCAGCAAAGCCGTACGGCGCTACCTTAGGGTTTGCTAAAGCCAACTTCAAAAAATTACCCGATTTTAAGTTTTGCTCTACGTTCCCAGCACCATATAAAACTAGTTGACCCAAGGCGTAGGTTAATTGTGTTTGGGCATCTGCAAACCCCAGTGAGGATAATTTTGAAGGATTCACATCATCTGCTGAAAGAAATATATCATAGGGCGCACCGTTTATAACTTGTGTTGCTAATTGCCCTGAGGAACCTGATATAAGCAGAACCTCAACACCTGTAGATCTCTCAAAAACTTCCACAAGTATATCAGCTGTTGTTAAAAAATTAGTTGCTACAGCCACTTTTAAAACGGGTTCATTTTTAGGTGCACATGAGATTAGACCTATCAAGGGAGCTAAAAAGCTAATAAGTAAATAATTTATTTTCTTAAACACATGTCTATGTAAACGTTAAGAGTAACTTATGCCACTGAAGATTTATATTGATGCAGATGCTTGTCCAGTTAGAGAGGAGACTTATAAAGTAGCACGCCGCCACAATGTGGAAGTTATCGTTGTAAGTAATTCTTTCATTAGAGTGCCAAGGGAGCCAGGGATAAGGCTTCAAATTGTTTCAGATAATTTTGATGCCGCAGACGATTATATCGCCAATAATTCAGATAATCTGTCAATTACTATAACCTCAGATATACTATTGGCTGAGCGGTGCCTTAAAACTGATGGTACAGTTATCGCGCCTACTGGCAAAAACTTCACTAAAGACTCAATAGGAAGTGCTATTGCTACAAGAGCTATAATGGCAGACCTTAGAGCCGGAGCAGACATGCCCAACATAGGCGGACCAAAACCTTTTTCCAGTAAAGATAGATCAAACTTTTTAAATGAGCTCCATGTGAAAATCGAAAAGCTAAAAAGAGATTTAAATTAATTGTGATTTGTTTATAGAAACATGCATATTTAAAGGTCCCGTAGCTCAGTTGGATAGAGCGAGTGATTCCTAATCACTAGGTCGGAGGTTCGAATCCTCTCGGGGCCGCCATCTATCAACAATAATTCTTATAAAAAAATTTAAGTTCAAATCGATTGGCATGCCGAACTCATTTTCTTCTTTACTTGCTTCATTAGTATACCAAATTATTAATGGGATCATACAAATTATAATAAATGCCCATAAATAAATACTTGTAATGACCGATGGTCAGTTATATGGCTGAGTAGTTACTTAGAACTATTATCAAACAATCTAAAAGTACAAGATCGAGACATTCATGGGTTCAGTCGTTGCAATTAACCAAAGGGCGAGAAGCGAAGAGCAAAAGACCCTTCGCCGAAATGCAGTGCTAAAAGTGGCTGAACTGTACTTCCTTGAAGTTGGGTATGAGGCGTTTTCTATGTCTCATCTCGCAAAAAAGGCTGGTGTGGCTAAGGGAACGCTTTACCTTTACTTCGAGACTAGAGAAGAAATTTTTCTAACTCTTTATGAACAAAGCTTAATACGGTGGAGTCAAATTTTCATTAATGACCTACCCGTATCCATGTCTAGTAAATCCTATGCCCAAAAACTATATAGCACTGCTATGGCAGATGGTACCTTTTTACCTTTGCTTATCAGACTAGAGCATATCATTGAACACAATGTTGCAATCCCCAGGCTTATTAGTTCAAAACAAATTTTCATAGATCAGGTAGACGCGATCGCTGAAGTCACGTCCATTGCACTCACATTAAATAAGCCCCAGGCGATAGAGGTGGTAAAAACAATGGGTGTTCTCCTGATTGGCGCAACCCAAGGTGACCAAGGCCCATCACTCGATAATGAAGAATTACCGAAAGATGTCCGGGACCTTATCGAGAGCTTTTCTTCCAAGCCACTTTTCACCAAAAATGCTGCTCGGATCATCGAGGGTATCAGAAGTGAAAGCTTCACAGAAACTTAAATATATCAATCCTTTCATCAAATAAAAAATATAATGAATACTACGCAAATTGGGGAAAAATATGCCTTCAGCAAAAAATAAAAAAAACCATAAGTATAATACTTCTAACCTTGAAGCACTTGTCGAATTACAAAGAAGTAGCTTTCGCGCTGAAGGGGAGGTCACTTATTCAACACGAATTGACCGACTAAAAAGGCTAAAGGCACTGATTGTTGAAAATAAAACAGAATTTGCAGAAACTACCAAACGCGAGTTTGGCGGTGCAAGGTCCTATGAGTTCAGTTTATTCTCAGAGTTTGCGGGAAAGGTCGAAGCTATCGACTATTCAATGAAACATTTGAAGGAGTGGATGAAGCCTGAAAAACGAAAGACCAATAAACCTATGAATCTTTTAGGCGGAAAAAGTCAAGTTAGGCATTTCCCAAAGGGCATTGTTGGCATTATTTCTCCCTGGAATTTACCCTTTGGGTTGACTGTGGCGCCTCTGATAAGTGCGCTTGCAGCAGGCAACCGAGCGTTACTAAAACCTTCAGAGTTCGTTCCTGAAACAGCAGCACTATTCGCCGATATTGTACCCAAATATTTCTCAGAAGATGAAGTCGCGGTGGTGACTGGAGGTGCAAATATTAGTCAAAAATTCGCAGAGCTTCCTTTCGATCATCTCCTTTTTACAGGGTCCACTAATATTGGCTCGAAAGTAATGCAGTCAGCTGCAAAAAATCTAGTTCCCGTCACGCTAGAACTTGGCGGCAAGTCACCTGTCATTATTGGTCGTAGCGCAAAACTTGATTTGGCAGGAACACGTCTTACATTTGGTAAGCTTTTAAATGGTGGCCAGTTATGCCTGTCGCCAGACTACGTTGTTGTGCCAAGTGAACTAGAAGAGCAGCTCATAGAGCGAGTAATTGGAGAAACGCAGTCAATGTATCCGAACATTACTGAAAATGAAGATTACGCGGGTGTTATCAACGAAAGACATTTCGCCAGATTACAGAGTTACATTGATGACGCAGTTGCCAAAGGGGCTAAGCTTACGATTGTGGGCGCTGATAAGACACGTGCTGCTAAAAATAATCGCCGTATGCCTTTACATATTTTACAAAACGTTAATGAAGATATGCGGGTTATGCAGGAAGAAATATTTGGGCCGATTCTCCCTGTTATGACCTATTCCGATGTGACTGAAGTTCCGGATATGATTGAACCTCGCCGAAACCCACTTGCCATGTATTACTTCGGCAAAGATAAGCGCGAACAGGAGTACTTACTAAGCCATGTACAAAGCGGCGGTGTTTGCATCAATGATATAACGCTTCACTACGTACAGGAAGATCTTCCATTTGGTGGTATTGGTGCTTCGGGTATGGGCTCCTATCATGGCCCAGAAGGGTTTAAAGGTATGAGCCATGCACGTGCGGTTTACAGTCAAACTATGATTGATATACTGCCCATAATAGGAGCGCGCCCCCCTTTTGGTCAAAAATTTCGCAAAAACATAAGCAAAATTCTTGGCTCAATTTAGCATCAGAACTTAAGTTTATTACCGATGATGGTCTGCTGCGTAAGATTACTGATAATTTGTATATTTCTCGAGTAATCAGAGCCACCTACAGGAAACAAAAATGAATAAAAAAATTACCTTTATTTTACTAGTTTGTTGTTTACTAGCTTCTTGTGGAAAAAAAGGAGATCCTGAATAC
>Ga0208949_1000532_pt1 | contig 14628 bp, 9 predicted proteins | sample AOAMet1_03_M0_10_2_FD_188231 | JGI IMG/M metagenome (GOLD analysis project Ga0208949, IMG submission 188231) | Ammonia-oxidizing marine microbial communities from Monterey Bay, California, USA - CAN11_03_M0_10 (SPAdes) | ecosystem: Environmental > Aquatic > Marine > Intertidal zone | place...
TTGCTGAAGACAACTCAGTTATCCACGGATGCTTGTACCAAATTGAGAAGTTCTCTCAGGGCAACTGAAATCATTGCAAAGTCAGACTGGGGTACCTTGCGTAGATCCTTTATCATAAGTTTCCAGCGGTGAATCAGCTCTTTTTGTTCTGCTTGCCATTTATTCATCGCAGAGGTGCCATTGGACTCTCTTTTACACAAACAAGCTGTTAATCTTCTTCGCTGACTCTCTAGATCGTCAACATAGGTTTCTCGAGCGAGATCCTGCCAACGACTATCTGGCTGCAAATCAACTATTTGAGCCATAAACCAGTCCAGTGACAAAAACTCTCCTAAATCAAAATAGACCTCAGCCACTTTTTGCACCGGCGTCTCGAGCTGCAGGGCCGTCTGAACAACACCCATGCTCATAAACATACTATCATTGGCTGCTAGTTGTTCAGCTAATTTAAGCTCTACCCCCATATCGGTTAGCTCGTCTCTCTCATCACTCCAAAGCGTCTTCCACTGATCTTTTTGTAACCGAGGGAGCTCTGCTAACAGAGTTTGTGTGGGGCTTTCATAGTCAGCTATAAGGGATGCACAATCTAGACTCAGCCTATGATTGCGAAGAAACCAACGGGTCGCCCGGCGTGCTAATCTTACTAAAATATGTAATAACTCTAACTCTGTCGCTGCTGGTAACCTCGGGTTATGCTCTTCAATTTGCTGCCAGAGGCGTTTAAGCCCGAGCACTTCTATGACCACGGTATATGCTCTGATAACATCCTCCGCAGACGATCCAGTGGATTCCATCTGCCTGAAGAAAAAACTAAATCCAACACGATTGACCAAGTCATTTACAACTTGATTAATAGCTATTTCATTGGCTAGAGAATGAGCTTCGACTGCCTCACCAAATTGAGACACAAGCGCCTTAGGGAAGTAATTCGTCACCGCACTCGCAAGCCAAGGATCACTTAATAGATCTGAGCCAGCTAACGCCTCTTTCAGCAGCACTTTTGAGTAACAAATTAATACAGATAGTTCTGGTCTAGTCCAACTGGGTTGATGCCTATTGATTCTGTCGGTGAGCTGCTCGTCGGAAGGTAAAAACTCTAAATCACGATCAAGTTGATCCTCTTGCTCAAGCCAACTTAAATATCGTTGGTACTCTGAATGATGCTGCTGACTTCGCGCCATCGCCAAGCTAATAGATTTGGTCTGTCTCAGGTTATTATCTAAAACCAAAGAGGCTACATCTTCAGTCATCGACTCCAATAGTATATTTCTTTCCTCAACATCTATTTTGCCTGCCGCAACCTGCTTATTGAGCAGTATCTTAATATTTACCTCATGGTCTGAACAATCTACCCCAGCAGCATTGTCGATAAAGTCAGTATTACAGAGCCCTCCACGCAAACAAAACTCCACTCGCCCACGCTGGGTCATCCCTAAATTCCCACCCTCACCGACTACCTTGCATTGTAACTCCCGACCATCGACTCGCAGTCCATCATTTGCTCGATCTCCAACCTCTGAATTGTTTTCCGAGGATGACTTGATATAGGTTCCAATACCCCCATTCCAAATCAAGTCAACTGGTGCCTTCAAAATATGGTTAATAAGCTCTGTTGGAGTTAACTCGTCTGCATCAATAGCAAATCGATTTTTTATCTCGGGGGTTAACGTGAGAGACTTCGCATTCCTTGAATAAACTGCACTACCCTCGGACATTAGATCTTCGTTAAAGTCTTCCCAGGTTGTCCTTGGAGTATCAAAAAGCCGCTGCCTTTCTACGAATGTTGCCCTAGCGTCAGGTGAGGGGTCAACAAAGATGTGGAGATGATTAAACGCTGCCACTAACTGAATGTGTTCAGACAGAAGCATGCCATTACCAAACACGTCGCCACCCATATCTCCAATACCAACCACGCTGAAGTCTTCAGTCTGGATATCTACTCCAATCTCATGAAAATGTCTTTGCACAGCAACCCATGCGCCGCGGGCTGTAATCCCCATGCCCTTGTGGTCGTAACCATTGCCACCCCCGGAAGCAAATGCATCCCCCAGCCAGAAATTATTTGCTTCAGAAATCTCATTAGCGGTATCAGAAAACGTCGCGGTCCCTTTGTCCGCTGCAACTACAAGATAAGGGTCATCTCCATCGCGACGAACAACTTCAAGTGGCGGCACTAGCTGTTCGTCAACCATATTGTCACTGATATCTAGCAGCGCCTGTACATACAGCATGTAACTTGCAATACCTTCTTGAACAAAAGCTTCACGTCCCGCGGCCGGATTGGCTTGCTTAGCAACAAAACCGCCCTTGGCTCCTGTAGGGACAATCACCGCATTTTTTACTTGTTGAGCTTTGACTAACCCAAGTACCTCAGTACGGTAGTCTTCAATTCTGTCTGACCAGCGCAAGCCACCTCGTGCTACTTTTCCTCCCCGTAAGTGGACGCCTTCAACTCGCGGAGAATAGACAAATATTTCAAAAGCTGGCCGTGGCTTAGGTGCCAGGGTAATTCTTTGGGTTGCTAATTTAACTGAAATATAGGACTTGAAGGTACCATCTTCAAAGGTTTGAAAAAAGTTGGTTCGCAACGTCGCCTGCACCAGTTCAAGATAGCCACGAATAACTTTATCTTCATTGATGTTTCTAATTGAGTCTAAACCAATTTGTATTTTAGAAACCAAACCAGCTGCTCTCTCTGACTCTCCTTCAGAGGCGTAGCGTGGATCAAAGTAACTCTTAAATAAGGCAACTAAATTACGCGTCAGGTCCAAGTGTCTGGAAAGAGTATCTGCGATAAATTCTTGACTATAGGGAACACTTAACTGCTTGAGGTAACGAGCATACAAACGGAGCATTGCGACAGCTCGCCAGTCGAGTCTTGCCCCTACTACCAATCGATTGAAGCTGTCATCCTCCGCATCACCTCGCCAAACTCGCAATAAGGCATCTTTGAAGCTGTTTTGCACTGCTGAAACATCTACGCTCACATCCAAAGAAAACTCTAAATCAAAGTCTTGCATCCAGATAACACCTTCAGACTCAGGGGCGATTGAATAGGGATGCTCCATGACTACTCTGAAACCCAAATTTTCGAGCATTGGTACCATATCTGAGAGTTCTAGAGGTTCGTTTCTGTGAAATAGGGTAACCCTCAGATGTTGCTCTAGTTCTTGCTGATCTTGATAGAAATCAATAGCAAGATCATCGCTACCATCAAGACGATCAAAAAGTGAAATATGCTGATGAGCATGGTCAGGTCCATAAATCTCTTGATAAGCACTGGGGAACGCATTCTGAAAGCGTCTTGATAGAACAGCGCCATCAGCTGCACCAAAAGCACTAATGGACTGTTCGCTGAATACATCACTCCAACTTCTAGTAATCTTTTCAACCACGGCTTGTAGCGTTTCAGCGTTAACCTCAAGGTATTTTTTATTTTCAATCTTGTAAACTAAACGAATTCTCACCAGTACTGAATCAGGAATGAAATGTGTGGTCAGCTCACTCTCAACCGCGCCCAGCTCCAGGCCAATTTTCTCCTCGATCTTGTCTCTGGTATTAGTATTAAAAGACTCGCGGGGTAAATACACTAAACAGCTAACAAACTTATTAAACGGGTCAGTATGAACAAAGACTTTAACTACCCTACGCTCATAGATCTGCCAGACTCCAATAGCTGTGGCTGCCAATACCTCTCTAGTCACATGTAAAAGTTCATCGCGAGGGTGTGAGTCCAATATAGTCAACAAGGCTTTGCCATCATGGCTTGCTGGATTAAATCCAGAATTTTCCATAACCCAACCAACTTTCTCGCGGAGTATAGGAATGCGCCTGGGACTATAGGAATAGAATTGGGCCGTGTAGAGCCCCAAAAACCTTATCTCTCCAACGGGGTCGCCGTCACTATTAAAGCGTTTAACCACGATATAATCAGAATACACATTACGGTGTACTTTCGAGCGTTTTGCAGATTTAGTAACCGTTAGTATTTGATCATCTTCGTAGAGACCTTTGACACCATCACTAAGTTCCTCTACCGACTCTTTGCGTAAATCACCGCGATATTTTTTAAGTAACCCATAAGCACTACCTGCCTTCTCGCGCAGATAAACACTCTCGTTTTTTACCTCTAAATCAAACTCTGCACACCCAGTAAATACAAAGTACCCATCATAAATCCATTGCAAGAATGCCAACGACTCATCTAGCTGCTCTACCTTAGGAGCATTAGTTTTCAGCTCTGCTATTAATAACTCCAGCCGCATGCGCATGGGATCGAAACTGTCTACCACCGTAGAGACGTCATCCAGCACTAATGTTAGCTCACGCTGTAACTCTTCAATTTCTCTTTCAGATAGTAAATCAACCTCTATAATCATTAATGCTTCGCGGTCAGCGTTCTCTACATAATCTGAATGAATACCTTCAATCGTTCCAAGATCATTACGCAACGCCCAAACCGGATTGCTTTGCAAGGTGTATATGTTTAAACCCCAGCGATTCAGAGCCATGCGCAGTGAATCAACTAAAAATGGCATATCACGCTGATCAACGTAAATAGTAGTGTAGTGACTAGACCAGCCATCGAGCTCTACGGTTGGATTAAATACTCGAATTTTGGCAGCTGAACCCTGAGAGTTGGGTCCTGAGTCTTCTAATGGTGGCTCCGCAAAACCATATAAGCCCCATATATTCCAAAAAATATCCTCTGCAGGGCGCTTTAAATAATCATCATCTGGATAGAAATGAATTGCATTAGCGGCAAAGTCGTTAAATTGCTTTTGCTTTTTTTTCGATAACTTTTTTGCCGCAATCTTGTTTAAAGACTGAATTAATGTCTGACGCCGATCATCTTGTTTCACTTCCATGGGAACAATTTGCAACCTTTTTACGTTTTTGAAGTCTGTAATGTAATAGCGATCAAATATCTGCTTCTAAGGTAACAAATTGCCTGGACTCTGTGCAAAAATATTAGGCATTTTTAACAAATAAATTACAGGTAAAATCTTTTCTTAGCAGTATTTGAACAATGTTTGTGTGTTTACTGCATAGCTATTAAACTCGACCCCCTCATCAGGCAACTCAGACACTAAAGTAGAGGTAACTTTTGCAACAAGATATCGCGCAACTCAGAGAATGGCTAGCCAATAAAATCGTCGGTCAAGAGCACTTAATCGAGCGACTAATGATCGCACTCCTTGCGGACGGTCATCTTCTTGTAGAGGGAGCACCTGGTCTGGCGAAAACAAAAGCCATAAAGACTCTTTCCGAAGGGTTAGAGGCCGACTTTCATCGGGTTCAATTCACACCCGATCTGCTTCCAGCGGACATCACTGGAAGCGACATTTATAGGCCGCAACAGGGGACCTTCGAATTCCAAGCGGGCCCTCTGTTTCACAATTTGGTACTTGCTGATGAAATTAATCGAGCACCGGCCAAAGTACAGTCTGCTCTTTTAGAAGCTATGGCAGAGCGGCAAATCTCAGTGGGCAAAAACACTTACCCACTGCCCGATTTGTTTCTAGTCATGGCGACTCAGAATCCAATAGAGCAAGAAGGTACATATCCTCTGCCAGAGGCTCAAATGGATCGCTTTCTCATGCATATATTGGTGGACTACCCTGCCCCAGAGACTGAGCGGGCCATACTTGCCCTATCAAGGCAAGAGGCGCTCAATGACGCTGGTACTGGCATTGAGCCTCTTTCCCAAAAAACACTATTTGCAGCGCGGCAGGCTGTTAACCAAATTCATATGACAGAGGCCGTCGAAGAGTATTTGGTACAACTTATTTTGGCAACACGAAACTCAGAATCCTACGGTGGGGACTTGGCTCAATGGCTCGATTACGGCGCTAGTCCACGGGCAACAATTGCTCTTGATCGTTGCAGCCGATCTCTTGCCTGGATGGAAGGTCGCGACTTTGTGACTCCCGATGACATTAGAGCTATTGCCCATGACGTATTGCGACATCGCCTAATATTAAGTTTTGAAGCTGAAGCCAACGGGATTACAGCAAATCAAGTAATCGACAAACTACTTGATACAGTGCCATCAGCCTAATGAACTAACGCTAATGAGCCTAATCAATCAAGATCAATCACATCCTGCCACCGCCAATCTGAAAGATATGGTTAGACTGCGGTATGGAGCGCGAGATCTAACTGGCTTCCCGAAGGTTCAAGCACGTCAGATGCTGGCTGGAGGCCATAAATCGCGCTTTCGCGGACGAGGAATGGACTTTGATCAAGTGCGTATATATCAACCTGGAGATGATGTCAGAAGCATTGATTGGCGTGTCACTGCGCGTACTCAAACGCCGCATACCAAAATTTTTAGTGAAGAACGAGAAAAGCCTATTTTAGTTATTACAGATTTACGTAGCCCCATGTTCTTTGGAAGCAAAAGGCTAAAGTCGGTTGTCGCATGTGAGGTTTCAGCTGCGCTTGCTTGGGCGGGACTATCAGCTAATGATCGTTCTGGAGGGATAATATTTGGAGAACAACACCAAATGGATGTTAAACCCCGTCGCAGCCATCATGCGGTACTACAATTTATCCATGGGCTCAAAGACTACAGTACCAAGTTACTCGACCTGCAGGATCAACCGTCAACTGACCGCTATAGTATGGCTGAAATACTCGATGAGGCACGGCACTTTGTTTCACCGGGGAGCACTATCTTTGTCGTAAGTGATTTTCACGACCTTAATGATGCCTGCGAACAGCATTTATTTGCTTTGGCTCGTCAGGGCAATCTAAATTTATGTCATGTTTTTGATAATATCGAGCAACACCTTCCTCCTCCGTCCCTCTATGCAGTCAGTGATGGCGCTCAACATACACTGCTAGACACGAGTAACGCTAAATTGCGTGAACGTTTCAAACAAGCTTTTGAAGATCGAAGTCTGCGTTTAAGGAAACTTAGCGAAAAACTCTCTGCAGGCCTATTACCTTTTAACACTGAAGATACAGTCATGAGCACACTGCGTCGTGCTTACGGCAAAAAACGCAACAGTCGCCGTGGTAGCTGATCATGCAAGGTGATCCTCTAGCCGAACTTCGCGGCATTCATTTGCCAGACCCTATATCCTGGTGGCCACTTGCTCCGGGTTGGTGGGTTTTAATCGTTATATTCATTGCAGGCTTAAGTTGGGCGCTTTGGCAGCTGTTAAAATCCTATAATAATAACCTGTATCGGCGACAAGCGATGGCGCAGTTATTACAGATAAAACATGACCTAAACCTGACCTCAACTCAAAGATTAGTCATGATTCTGGAAACACTTAAACAAGCCGTCAATAGTGCTTATCCAGACCAACACTTTAGTAGTCGTGATCTGGCAGCGTTTTTAAATTTTTTGCAAGCCAGTTGCAAAGATACTGTATTCCAGAATCTACCTATTGATCTTAATGCCCTGCTTTATGGCAGGCCTGATGACAGGCAAGAATATAATGAACTGACTGAGTCGATCATCAATAGCAGTGAGATCTGGATCAAACAACACTACTCTCAGGATAAGTTGAAGGAAATATCAACATGTTAAGCCTTATTTGGCCCTGGGCATTGGCGTTAGCACCTCTACCCTTCATCTACCGTTGGCGTCGCAAACCGGCTGAAACCAGCATAAGAGCCCTCAGAGCTCCAATGCTTACAGCGGTAGCCAGCGTGGAGCAGGTATCCTTAAAAGCGACCACCTGGCGCAACAGACTTTTGTTAATTTTTCTCAGTCTATGCTGGCTAAGCGCTCTATTGGCCATTGCTCGTCCAGTGTATATCGGTGAGCCCGTAGCACTGCCTACAGAGGGACGCGATATTCTTATTGCTGTTGATATCTCAGGAAGTATGGAGCGAGAAGATATGGTCATTCGTGGCCAAACCGTTAATCGTCTGATGGCGGTTAAGTCAGTGGTTGGAGATTTTGTAATCAAACGTACGGGAGACCGGTTAGGACTCGTTTTGTTTGGCGAAAAAGCCTATTTACAAACACCATTGACATTTGATCGAGAAACAATGGAATCCTTATTGCTAGAAGCTCAAATTGGCTTTGCTGGCAACGGTACAGCAATAGGAGATGCAATTGGGTTATCTGTAAAGCGACTGCAAGATCGACCACAGGATCATCGTGTATTGATTTTAATGACCGATGGCTCAAATAATACAGGCGCTCTTAATCCCGAAGAAGCTGCTGATCTGGCACGCCGAGCCAAGGTAAAAATATACACTATCGGTATTGGCGCAGAGCGGCAGGAGCAGCGAGGGCTATTTGGTCGAACAATGGTAAATCCCAGTGCAGACCTAGACGAAAAAACATTAACCACGCTTGCACAGGCCACTGGCGGTCAATATTTTCGTGCGCGAGATCCTCAGGAGCTAGCATCAATTTACGAAAGACTGAATCAGCTAGAGCCTATTGAACAGGATGCCGAGACCATTCGACCTATCGTTAGTTTATTTCATTGGCCCCTAGGACTAGCATTTTGCCTCAGCTTAATTGTTTTTACGGCCAGCCAACGAAAAGGCGAGGTTAGTTAAGGTAATGATTGAGAATTTGACCGAAATTTTTGATAACTTTCATTTTTTACGGCCATGGTGGTTCTTAGGCTTTATTCCCGTTGTTGCTGTCATTGGTTTTTATACTTGGCGAAAACGCAATGCTGGCAATTGGGAAGCTATTATCAATCCAGAACTTTTACCTTTTCTACTTCAAGGCTCAGGAGGAAAGCGCGCCTTAAACGGACCCTGGCTTGTGGCGTTTATGATCTCAGCTTGGATATTTTGCTGTCTGAGCCTTGCGGGTCCCGCCTGGCAACAGTTACCTCAACCTGTGCATAAGCAAGACTCCGCGTTAGTGGTAGTTCTGGATCTTTCTCCTTCAATGTTAGCAGAAGATATTTCGCCAAATCGTTTAGTCAGAGCTCGCTACAAACTGATCGATATCCTCACTCGAAGAACCGAGGGTGTGGTCGGATTGATTGTTTATGGTGGAGATTCACACACCGTGTCTCCTCTGACTGAGGATAGCAATACCATCGTGAGCATGGTCCCCGTACTTGAACCAAATCTATTGCCAGAAACTGGCAGTAATGTGGAGGAAGGCTTGGCAAGCGCCATAGACTTAGCTATGAACGGCGGCTACCAGCAGGCCGATATTCTGCTAATCACTGATGGTATTGATAAATCTGCACTCAGTAATATTGCGCCAATTATTTCAGGTGAAGGTAACTACAGGCTTTTTATACTCGGTGTAGGAACAACTGATGGTGCTCCGATTCCTGGTGTTGCAGGTGGTTTTATCAAGAAGGCAGGCAATGTTATCGTCGCAAAACTGAACGTAGGAACTCTAAGGAAAATTGCTGCCAACAATGGTGGATCCTATCAAACGCTAAGCGCCGATGATCGAGATATAGATAACCTTCTGGCTGGTATGGACTCACTGCTCACAAATAGCACACGAGAAACAGGTCGTTCTTTCGATCTATGGGATGATCAAGGTTACTGGTTGGTGCTATTACTGCTACCTGTTTTGTTACTCAGCTTTAGAAAAGGGACGGTCGTGGTAGTTTTAATTGCCCCACTATTGTTCACTGCTCAGCCAGTTAAGGCCTTAGAATGGCAAGACTTATGGAAAACTCCAGACCAGCAGGCCTCAGAAGCTATGACTGCAGAGAACTATGAGGCGGCTAAAGGTCTGTTTCAAGATTCTCGCTGGCGTGGCAGTGCTGCCTTCAAAGCCGGAGACTTTGATCAAGCAATAGCAGATTTCTCCCAAGATGAGAGCGCGACTGGAGACTACAACCACGGTAATGCTCTGGCAAAATCAGGAGATCTCCAAGGGGCTATTAAGGCTTACAATAATGCTCTGAGCAAAGAGCCTAAAATGGAAGATGCCAGGTTTAACCTAGATCTGGTTGAGCAATTGAAGGATCAGCAAGATCAGGATCAGCAGGAGCAAGAACAACAAGATCAGGGCCAGCAGGACCAAGAACAACAAGATCAGGATCAGCAGAACCAAGAACAACAAGATCAGGGCCAGCAGGACCAAGAACAACAAGATCAGGGCCAACAGGACCAAGAACAACAAGATCAGGGCCAACAGGACCAAGAACAACAAGATCAGGGCCAACAGGACCAAGAACAACAAGATCAGGATCAACAAAACGAATCTGATGAAGACCCTGCTCAGACTGAGCAAGATAAGCCTGAGGACAAAAATGAAGCCGCAACTGAGGAAGAACAAAAAGAAGAGGTTTCTGTTGAAGAGTTGAGTGATGAAGAAAAACAGGAACAAGAAGCGATTGAACGCATACTTCGACGCATCCCCGATGATCCTGGCGGTCTTCTTCGTGCTAAGTTTCGCCACCAAGCGCGGCAACGCAGTCAGAACCGAAGACCGCCCACTAACGAAGAGCGCTGGTAAATGAGTAACTATTTTAAAGTAACTATCCGAGTTGTGAGTTTAGGTGTTTTAGCCCTGCTAACTTCACCAAGCTGGGCTGACTTAACAGCAAAAGTTGATCGTTCCGTGTTGGATAGTAACGAGACCCTCAGGTTAGAAATACGTTATGACGGTCAAGTATTTACAGGGGAACCAGACTTTAAGCCTTTATCCAACGACTTTGATGTCTTATCTAATAACCGCCAGCAAAGTTACAGCAATGTTAATGGCAAAACTGAATCATTTACCGCCTGGACAATACAGCTGCGTCCCAAGAGAGCAGGAATATTATTAATTCCATCGATTAGTTTCAAAGGTGATATCAGTAATGCTTTGGAGTTACGGGTGCGAGCAGCACCTGCAAACCCAACTGCAGCAAACCCAGGTACACAGCCTATATACACCGAAACTCTGGTGGATAACGATACTGTTTATGTTAACCAGCAAATTATCTTAACTCACCGCCTGTATACCTCAATTAACTTGAGAGATTACAGTCTCTCTGAGCTAAAAATAGCCGACGCCCTACTTCATCGTCTAGGTGATACGACCTATCAGAAGGTGCTGAACGGCAGAACTTATTTAGTGTTGGAGGTAAAGTATGCAGTGTTTCCGCAATCTGCGGGGCAGTTAGAGATTCCAAGTCTGCGTTTTGGCGCCTATGAGGTAAATACTCGCAGTCAATTTGGTGTCTTCAATAATCGTGGCAATCAAGTCATTCGTGATACCGAGTCCGTGCAAGTGAATATTGAGGCTCCGCCAAGTCAAACTGCCGGGCTAGGTTGGATGCCGAGTAGCAAAGTTAGCTTAGAGCAACGCTGGAGTGGTGATCTAGAGAATGCTACGGTTGGCGAGCCAATTACACGCACTGTTACCATCACCGCTAACGGACTTAGTAGTGCTCAAATTACGCCCTTGGAGGTACCCCAGAGCTCAGATTATCGTGTCTATCCAGACCAGCCTCAGCTCGATCAATCTCTCTCTAGTGAAGGTTTAACTTCAACAAGGATAGAGTCTTTTGCCTTGGTTCCAAACCAGTCCGGCGAAATAACCCTACCTCCTATTGAAGTGCGTTGGTGGGACATTAATGAACAGAGAGAGCAAATATCGCGCTTGCCATCAACTACTCTTCAGGTGTTGCCCAGTGTCAGCAATGCAGATGATGGCCTGGCTACTGACGGCGCAATAATTGGCGCTACGGCGCTCTCAGGTAATGATCTTTCTCCTGAAAGTCCGATGACATCAAAGCCACCCAATTCAAGCCTGACCTCTATTTCTTTAGCATTAAATGCAATTCTTGCTTCGCTAATTGTGGCAATGTTAATCGTACGAAAAACTCAAGCTCGCAGGGAGAACCAGGATTCCTCAACCGAATCTCAAGGCACTGCACTCCAGACACTACGGCAGCAGCTGAAAACAATAGAAGATGCGGCAAAAAGTGATGACCTTATGGCGATGCGTGATGCCATTTTAATGTGGGGTAAAACACTATTTGCTGAACGTCCACCAAAGACACTAAAAGCCCTCGCTGTTAGTTTAGAAGATAAAGATATTGAGCAACAATTTGAGCAACTCGATCGCCAGCTCTTTCAGGACAAAAACACTGATTTACCCGAACTTGATATAAAGTTATTACTGAGCCAAATTAAGCATCAATCAACTTTTAGCCGAGGGAGTAGTTCTCGAGATAAAGCGGGTCAAGCACTAAAAGATTTATATCCGACGTAAGTAATATAGTACGTTAGAAATAGATCTTGATACTCTTATACTTAAAGAAAAATAAAAGCTTTTGCGCAACCAAAGCTAATAAAAAATAAGGAATTACCATGGATACTAAAGAAAAGAGCAACCAGCTTGAACATGAGAGCGCACTTAATAATCAGGCTCTGTATTGGCAAGCTAATTTGAAACTCCTCGCCAAGCTCTTGGTGGTTTGGTTCGCCGTGTCTTTCGGTTGTGGGATCATTCTTGCCGATTGGCTCGATCAATTTACCATCGCCGGTTTTAAATTGGGGTTCTGGTTTGCTCAACAAGGCGCTATCTATGTGTTTGTAGCTCTCATTTTTGTCTATGCGCGTCAAATGAAAATATTAGATAGACAGTTTGATGTCGGGGATGATGACAGCAATCAGGAGCCTCAATCATGAGCACACAACTATTAACTTATTTGTTTGTGGGCGCATCTTTTGCTCTCTATATAGGGATCGCAATCTGGTCACGAGCCGGATCCACCAAAGACTTTTACATCGCCGGTGGTGGAGTGCACCCCGTAGTAAACGGCATGGCGACAGCTGCTGACTGGATGAGTGCTGCCTCGTTTATCTCTATGGCGGGCATTATTTCATTTATTGGTCGCGATGGTTCGGTTTACTTATTAGGTTGGACAGGTGGCTACGTCCTGCTGGCACTTCTTCTAGCGCCCTACTTACGTAAATTTGGACGCTTTACTGTTCCTGATTTTATTGGCGAACGCTACTACTCCCAGGCTGCACGTATTGTTGCGGTGGTTTGTTTGATCTTCGTTTCCTTTACCTATGTTGCTGGTCAGATGCGTGGCGTGGGCATTGTTTTTTCTCGGTTTCTTGAAGTAGACGTGAATACCGGTGTGATAATTGGTATGGCTGTTGTGTTTATGTATGCCGTACTTGGTGGTATGAAAGGTATTACCTACACTCAGGTAGCTCAGTATTGTGTTCTGATTTTTGCTTACATGGTGCCGGCAATCTTTATATCTATCATGATCACGGGCAACCCCATTCCCCAGCTAGGCTTCGGTGCTGAGGTTACTGATGGTTCAGGTCTATCAGTGTTGCAGAAACTCGACGGGGTATTGTTAGACCTTGGCTTTGGTGCCTATACCGCCGGTACCAAATCAACCATTGATGTTTTTGCAATTACCGCAGCTCTAATGTTTGGTACGGCAGGACTTCCTCACGTCTTGGTGCGCTTTTTTACAGTGCCCAAAGTCTCTGATGCACGTTTGTCCGCAGGTTATGCTCTTGTATTTATTGCCATTTTATACACTACTGCTCCGGCAGTGGCCTCATTTGCACGTCTTAATTTAGTCGATACGGTTCACAATACCGCCTATGACGAAGCTCCAGAATGGTTTGGTAATTGGGAAAATACAGGGTTAATCGCCTGGCAAGATAAAAATGATGACGGCATTATGCAGTATAGCGCTGGTGCCGCATTATCCCCTGCGAAACCGATGTTCGATGTTGATGGCACTCTAGGTAGTCATGGCGAGCGACTATTAACTAATAAACCCACTGAGTCTGCCAACGAAGTCTATATCGATCGAGACATTATGGTGCTGGCCAACCCTGAGATTGCAGGCTTGCCCGGCTGGGTGATTGCTCTTGTTGCCGCTGGTGGCGTGGCCGCCGCCCTATCAACGGCTGCTGGACTGTTACTGGTTATTTCAAGCGCAATCTCTCATGACTTACTTAAACAAACCCTCATTCCAAAAATCACTGAGAAACAGGAATTGCTCTATGCCCGCTTAGCGGCAGCCGTTGCGGTCTGTATCGCCGGGCTATTTGGCATCTATCCTCCCGCCTTTGTCGCCCAAGTCGTTGCTTTTGCGTTTGGCCTTGCCGCTGCGTCCCTATTTCCAGCGTTACTTTTGGGTATCTTCTCCAAAAGCGCCAACAAAGAGGGTGCTATTTCGGGAATGCTAGCAGGCTTAGTATTTACCTTTGCTTACATAGCGTACTTTAAATTTGTTGCGCCAGAACTTAACAGTGCAGAGTATTGGTTATGGGGTATCTCTCCAGAAGGTATTGGCGCCATAGGCATGTTACTGAATTTTGCGATTGCCATGACAATCAGTCGCCTAACCGCTAAGCCCCCGGAGACTGTTCAAGCACTGGTTGATAATATTCGCATTCCTGGTGGCGCCAAAGCGGCAGAAGATCACTAATCTTTAAGTCCGTCATAAGCATAAAAAGGAGGCTATATAGCCTCCTTTTTATAAATGTAATAAAAGTACTTCGTTAAAATGTTAACCCATCATCAATATTTTGGCCCGCCTGCTCAGGGGTTTGAAATCCCTCCGTCAAATGAATGCCATTAGTTTCTTGCTGTATAGCCTGGACATCATCAGGAGATGCATAAAACTGCGAGTACCATTTACGGCCCGTTCTAAAGGGTCCGTCCGTTTTTAACTGCATTATTTTGAGTGCAGGCCG
>Ga0208949_1000575_pt1 | contig 13774 bp, 15 predicted proteins | sample AOAMet1_03_M0_10_2_FD_188231 | JGI IMG/M metagenome (GOLD analysis project Ga0208949, IMG submission 188231) | Ammonia-oxidizing marine microbial communities from Monterey Bay, California, USA - CAN11_03_M0_10 (SPAdes) | ecosystem: Environmental > Aquatic > Marine > Intertidal zone | place...
ATCGCCAATGCCGTAGAGTTTCTGTGTAGCCCCGAGGCGACATGGATTACCGGTGTGAACCTTGCTGTTGATGGCGGCCATCACCTTAGACGAGGCCCTAACGTCGAGCCATTTGCCAGAGCACTATTTGGTGACGAGGCCGTTGACCTTTAGTGCCTAAAGCCAGATCCAAACCCATGCGCGCCCAACGTAAAACGCAAAGCCCAAAAGAGCGAAAACAATTTTCCTTGTGGTATCAAAATAATTCTATGAGGGGATTTACAAAGTATCCGTAGCCCTCTTAGAGGTTTGCAGTCTTTAGGTCATATCCGCTACAGTGATGTTTACATTCTTTACCCGCGATTAAATAAAACTATCCATGCCCGACTATGACCCAGATGAAGTAGAGATTCGACCAGCCGCAACGGTCATGCTGATTGCAGACCGACCTGATCTGCAGGTCTTTATGATGGAGAGAAATGCTAACATCGTTTTTGCCGGAGGTATGTGGGTATTTCCCGGCGGTCGTGTCGACGCCAACGACAACCCGCTTAAATTTCAGGCATTAAGTACCCATCGATCAGATGAAGAGGCCAGTTCACTGATGGGACTCGATAAGGGCGGCTTGAGTTACTACATTGCAGCAATTCGCGAATCATTTGAGGAAGCGGGTATTTTGCTAGCACTGGACAAAGACTCTCATGAACCATTGAGTCTTGCGGGTAAGCAGAACTCAGCGCGTTTTAATGTCCACAGACATAATGTGAACGCCTCAGCGCGCGACTTTTTTGACATCATCGAAGAGGAAAACCTAATTCTCGATGCCGGAGCTATGCATTACATTGCGCGGTGGATCACCCCCAAAGGGCCGCCTCGACGGTACGACACGCGGTTTTTTATCAGCCGAATGCCTGAAAACCAGATACCGTTACATGATGATAACGAGCTGGTTCATTCCGAGTGGATATCACCTCTCGAAATACTTAAGAAAGTCGAGGCTGAAGAAATGGTGCTGATGAGTCCGACACTTCGCATGGTCAAATCACTGTCTTTGTTTAAAAATGCGGATGATGTGATAGCCGCAGCTTCGGCAAACCTGTCAGATCAAAGGGTCAAAGTAGACAAGAATAACAATCTTGTCTTACCCGGAGACTCATTCTACGATGAAGCCGATGAAGACATTGAGTTTGGTTTCACAAGACTGCGCCCGCTGTAACCAGCCGGCAACTTTTTTTGAAAAGCTAAAGCTTAAAAAAGCGACATGACCAGACTGACACCGCCAACAGATCATGACTACATTGTTTTAGGTATCGGCGGAGTGGGCAGCGCTGCGCTTTACCATCTGGCAAAACGCGGGGCTGATGTTCTCGGCATAGACCAATACCCAGCGGGGCACGACAAAGGCAGCTCTCACGGTGACAGCCGCTTGATACGTCTCGTCTATTTTGAGCACCCCGACTATGTACCCCTACTCCGAAGTGCTTTCGAGCTCTGGCGAGCACTGGAAGCAGATTCCGGAGATGAACTGTTAAAGATGACGGGCCTGCTACAGGCCGGCCCCGCTGAGGGTGAAGTCATCACGGGGCTATTAAAGGCCGCTCAAATACACAATCTAAAAATGGAACAACTCACTTCCGAAGCGGCAAACAGACGTTTTCCAGGTATCAACTTAAAAGCAGAACAAACGGTCATTTTCGATGAGAATGCTGGCATCCTGAAAGTTGAGGATTGTGTCAAGACCCATGTCAAGCTTGCTCAGCAACACGGCGCTCAGCTGAAATCCGGTCACGCCATAGGCTGGGAGCAAGAAAAGAACAGAATCAGTGTCAGCCTGGGTGAAGAGACGCTTTACTGTCAGAAATTGGTTATCACACCTGGTGCCTGGGCGGGGGACTTACTGCCGGCGTTAAACCCTTTTCTCGAAATTCGTAGAAAGTCGATGTTCTGGTTCGACAAGCATTTACCCCAACATCAACTTCATAACAATTTTCCGGTTTTCTTCGTAGAAGACGAGGGCCATAATTTTTATGGTTTCCCTGCGATGGATAAAAAAGGCGTTAAGATGGCGGACCATCAAGGTGGTGAAGTTATTTCCTCGCCAGCCGAACTGGGCGACTCGCTTGACGCTTCTGCCTTACTGAAAACCGTAGGTGCACTCGCACAATACCTTCCAGATGTCGGTGACCATCTAGCACATTACACCAACTGCATGTACACCATGAGCCGCGACGAGCACTTTATCGTAGGGCAGTATCCAAGCAGTGCTAATGTTCATTTTGTCGCCGGTTTATCCGGACATGGGTTCAAGTTCGCGACTGTCCTTGGACAAATTATGGCTGACTTGTCGATGACGGGGAAAACCCAACATCCTATATCCTTTCTGGACCCAGATCGTTTCCAGATCTGACTTATGTGAAGTGGCTCGAAACCGAGGCTATAGAGTATACTCTACGCGTTCCTTCTGAGGAGAATGCCGATGCCATACCTGTACCCTTCGCCAATGCTTGCTCTGAACGTGCTGAGTGCGTCTGAACGACGATACAAGGAGTCTCGCCAGTTGATAGATGTCGTTGGCATGCTCAAACCTGTCGCGACGTGGGTAAACCCCAGGGGTCTGACATCAAGGGGCCCAAGGTGAATCAACGCCAGCTCGTGGTAACCCTCGTCACCCTGATCTTCTTGGTTGCGGTAGTTTATCTCTCACCCGACGATGGCGATCAGCCAACATCCGATAGAAAGGTTTCCAATACTTCCATGAGCGCGCCCATCTCCGGGAAGGGTGATCAAGCCAAACCAGCAGCCGAATACGTCGATGTAAAACTCAAGAAAAAACGATTCTTCGAATACCTCCTACCCATGATCACCATCACAAACGCGCAGGTGCTCCAAGAGCGCCGCAAACTATTGACGCTGCACAAGCGCCACACTGACAGCGCTGAGCTGTCTTTAAGCGATCTGTCGCAACTCACAGTGATCAGTAAAAAATACAAACTGACATTCGATAGCCAAGAGGAAATGACAAATCCGCAAACCCATATTGAAAACTTACTGACAAAAGTCGACCTTATTCCAGCTTCACTCATACTTGCGCAATCCGCAAACGAGTCTGCATGGGGTACTTCGAGATTTGCTATGGAGGCAAACAACTACTTTGGCATGTGGTGTTTCACCCCAGGTTGTGGCGTCAAACCTGCCAGACGCACACCCGGTCTGACTCATGAAGTCGCTAAATTCGATTCTGTTCAGGCAGGTGTTTCCAGTTACGTACTTAATCTGAACACCAACACAGCTTATACAGAACTCAGGCAGATTCGCACTAACCTAAGACTCGCCAACGCTGAAATCACTGGATTAGCGCTGGCCGAAGGTCTGGAACGATACTCCGAGCGCGGCCAAGCCTATGTTGAGGAAATTCAATCAATGATTCGTTTTAACAAACTAGAAGCATTCAACCAGACTCTTGTTGATTGAGATCTCCCAAATAGCGACACCTAAATCCAAACCCATTTCAAGCAGTTACGGTTAATCTACCTCTAAAAATTTTGTCACCCATCATCCACAATGAAACGAATTAACGACTTCATCGCAGTGAGAAATCTCCAGCGCTCAAGTCGATAAGGACTGTTCCTGCATATGAAAAAACAGCCGCCAAAGCGTCGCGGCAACCAAGGCATGGTCTATTTCCCCGGCGACTAGCATCTCTTTAGCCCGCTCAACACTCAGCAACACAACTTCTGTTTGCTCTGTCTGAGTATTCTGAATCTCTCGCACCAATTCCGCACCACGGCCCACATAGGTAAACAGTCGATTGGATTGAATTGCTGGATTTGGATTCAATACGCCCAAAGACTCAATTTCTGAAACTTCATACCCGGTTTCTTCCAAGCACTCCCTAGCGGCGGCAATACCCGGTTGTTCCCCCATGTCGACCATACCCCCCGGAATCTCTATGGTGATACTCTCACTCCCGTGTCGATATTGACGAATACAGACAATCTCACCCGCATCAGTCATCGGCACAATATTTACCCAATCTGCGGTTTCCAAAAAATAGAATGAATGTTCCTTACTTGTTAGCGGAGACACCGCCAGACCCTCATTGACGCTGAAGATTCGGCAATCCGCCAGCACCTTATGTTGTTTCCGTGGCCAGGGTTTTATATCGCTCACATTGCTTTCCTTAATATGTCTTAACAAACGCTAGTTACTATTTTCTAATCTCGATAACCAATAATGGCTATCAAATGAATCGTCACCCACAAGGTGGCGCCAAAGTTTGATGCGATTGACAATCTCCAGTCGACTTTCATCCATTGGGAACCACTTTTCCGGTAATTCAAAGATCGTCTGTATTCGATCTCTATGAGTATAGGCATCCGGATCAAATATCGCTTTAGGGCCAACTGACTTTTCATCCAGATCCGAGATGTCCCACAATTTCACTTGCTTCTCTGTGGCGTTAAGCCGAATTTTGAACATGTATCTGGGTTTATCGGACTGATTTCTGCCGCCACCGTGCCAGATGCCATGATGCATGACCAATAGGGTGCCCGCAGGACAAATCACATGCTGTTGTCCCTTTACATTCTGATAACGCGCGATAGCCATTTCGTTTACCCGCCGAAAGTGACTTCCCGGAATGTATCGTGTTCCACCCATACCCTTCGTGATTTCGTGGGGGTAATACATTAACTGGATATCAAAATTCGTCCGGGTATCAATGATTGAATCTGCATGAGTATATTGCGCCGTATTTTGATTCGGCGGACAGTGATGAATAGCATGATGATCAAATAGCGGATCTTTGCCTACAAGTGACCGGATAATCCCTCTGACAGACGGCAAATCAAGCAACTGTCTAAGCGCCGGCTGGTCAACGTAACATTCAGACAGCGGCGTACCGGGAGGATAACTATGCACTTCAGAGTCTCGGATGAGCAGCCCATCTTGCGCCCCGCCGGCTTCAATAGCAGAGAGAACAGTGTGATTGATAGATTCGGGCACAAGTGCGTCAAATCGCAGAAAACCCCTTGCGACAAATAAAGCCATTTGTTGCGTCGTTAAAAGATCACCCATGCTTACTCTACCTCTACCAGCTGCTCCAACACGATCTCAAACGGAAGAAAAGACGTATTGTATTCCGCGCCCGGATAAGGCTGCACAAGTTGTGAGATTTGTATCACCCGCCACCCATCTAGCATTGCCTCGAGACCCGTCTTATATGGAGGGTCATCTAAGTCACCGGGGTGATGAAACTTCTTACCGGTACCGTCATAGGTCGCCCAACCAACGACTTCCGAATCAAGCGCCGACGATTTCGTGTATAACACCATAACGATTTGACGTTGTTTCATTGGCAGTCACTGTGGTGCAGAAAAAAATCGAGAAGTTTACTCGAGAAGCTTTCGACACCTGTTTTTATATATGTAGGTAAGACGGGACACATTCTCATAATTGCGATTGATCTTGTTTTCCATCTGATTCAAATTATATTTCCACGACTCTAAAAATACGGCTTCGACTTCAGTATCGATTTCGGTATCGATTTCGGTATCGACTGCCTCAGCTCCACCAAATTCGACCCGGCCGGCTACTTTTGCCAACCTAATGTGTTCATTCATTTTCTCAGATTCAAGACCCGCTAACTCAGGCATTTGGCGTACTCGCGTGAAAGACCCTGCCATCATGCGGTGATAAACTGCACAGGTCACATAGGCTTCCATACTTTTATCGACGTTGTTCACAGATTCGCCATAAATAGGTTGGCAAGTTAACGCGAATAACAGACCTAGCAACAAACCACCGATGTTTGAACAATTTGCTTTGATAACCATGGCTAACTATTCCCAAAATTAGAATTTACGCCAAACTCGTCGCGTGCATTCTCCGCATGATCGTATTCGGATTGACCCTGTTAATCAAATGGCAGCTAGAAACCACCTTAATAACGTTTCTCGAAAGCGATGTATCTTTTGATGCTTTGGAACTTAAATCGTGATGCCAGCTTGATCACATTTTCTGGAGCCAGCAAAACAGCGAGGCAACCACCGCGATAGCCTCGCCCAGACCAAGCCATATATGCAACAACATATCGAGTGCTTATAACCGACCTTACTCTTCGCTTTCAGCAGAGTCTCTCGCTAGACTCATGACAACCAACCTCCAAACCTAGCCATCAGAGATCAAATTTGTGAATATCAAAGAACAACCAGGGTGGTTCAAACGCGCCCTGGCAGTACCTTACAAAGACAAAACTGTGATCTGCGATGGCGTTGATATTCACTACTTGCTCTGGAGTGATGATACAACAAAACCTGGACTTGTCCTGGTACACGGCAATGGCGCCCATGCCCACTGGTGGACCTTCCTTGCGCCTTTTTTTATGGACCACTACCAGATCCTGGCCATCGATTTATCCGGAGCTGGAGATAGTGGGCGCCGATCGCGATACACCACCGAGGCGTTTGCCGCCGAAATAAATGCAGCGGCAGACGATGCAGGCTTTGGTAATGACACCATCATCGTAGGTCACAGTTTTGGTGGTTACATTACGCTAAGAACCGGTTTACTTTACCGGCATAGACTTGAAGGTGTTGTGCTTGTTGACTCGGCAGTCAGACCGCCTGATTTCGAATGGGAACGTGACCCGCGCCGCTCGCCCATCAAAGCAAAACGAATCTACGAGAGCTTCAATGCAGCTCTCGCAAGGTTCAGACTGATGCCTCCACAGGATTGCGATAACAGCTACCTGCTTGATTACATTGGACGTCATTCAATTATGGAAGTCGACGAGGGCTGGACATGGAAGTTCGACGACACCATGTTCGAGAAATTCGAGTTTGGCGAAAACATGCATGAGGACCTTGCAAAGTTGAAGGTAAGGGTTGGCGTTGTGTACGGTGAAGACAGTTATCTGTTTTCTCAAGAGATCGCTGACTTTATGTTTGAGGTCCTCGATAAATCGGTGCCGTTCGTTGGCATTCCCGAGGCACAGCACCACCTATTCTTGGACCAGCCTCTGGCCTTTGTGAGCAGCCTTCGGACATTGCTTGCGGAATGGCGGCATTCACGCCCCCAAAGAGTGCACCCCTAACATTTCACTCACTGAATCTTAGCGCTGCGCAGATAACCCTAAATTTGTTGGCAGCATGGAATCGACTGAGACATACAGTCAAGCTAAGAGTTTCAGCTCACCTGCGTCAGCAGGTTTAATGCCAAGCCAACTGGCAGGTTTCGTGCTCCCTTTCAAGGACTTGCCTGCATCTGCAAGCCCCTTTACCGAAATATTCTTTTCCTCACGCTTCCTGAGACTTATTTGCATTGTTCAGCGAGCGGTGGTCCTTCGTGCCTCTTTCCTTGCTGGCTTTGCCTTTGCTACCATGCTTTTCATCAAACGTCTTGATTGACCCAAAGTTTCATTAGCCGCACACTGTAATGAAACTCACCAAATGTTGGTATACGCATGTCAAACAAGATAGTCCTGTTAGAACAAAAGGGCGCAATTGCTATTGTCACCCTCAACCGTCCTGAAACGCTGAATGCGTTAAGCCGAGATCTTCGTAATGAGATCGCCGCCACTTTTGAAAAACTGAAGCGCATGGATGACATCCGAGTTGTCGTTCTCACTGGTGCAGGACGCGCCTTTACGTCCGGTATCGATCTTAAAGAAGCAGGTCAAAAAGGGTTTTCGCCGGGTCGCAACGAGGTCGTAGATCTTGCTCGCACTTTTGCCGAATTCCCTTGGCCAATCATCGGGGCTATCAACGGTTTCGCGATCACCGGTGGGTTTGAACTTGCATTGATGTGTGACGTTTTGATCGCTTCGACAGAGGCTAAATTTGCAGACACCCATGCCCGCGTCGGCATTATGCCAGGGTGGGGGCTTTCGCAGCGTCTTCCTAGATTAATTGGCATCAGTCGCGCAAAACAAGTGTCACTCACCGGTAACTTTGTCGATGCCAACACTGCTGAGCGCTGGGGTCTAGTGAATAGCGTTCACAGTCCGGCAGAACTGCTTCCTGCCGCGTTGAAAATTGCTGAGGACATGGCCGGCTGTATGCCCCACATGCTTAAAGGCTACAAACAAGTCATCGACGAAGGCTTTGGCATGAACTTCGACGAAGCGCTTGTGATGGAATCTAGAAGGTCAGCAAAACAATCTGCCTCAGTGAGCAAGGAGAGTGTAGAAGCTGCAAGAAAGGCAGTCACTACGCGTGGGCAGTCGCTGCAATAATTAATCTGCACATGCATCGATTGCACACCACACACCAACTCTATGCCGTGGTAACTAGCCTAACAGCGGTTGATGTTCAGTCGTCAACGAGTGCCAATTGACATGTCAATCTAGTCTATAAATGCTTCGAGCCGATCGAACGCTTCGATTAGAACATCTTCAGGCTGGGCATAGCACAATCGCAGGTAACCTTCTCCCGCGGGACCAAATGCGATCCCAGGCGCAAGGCCAACACCGGTTTCCCGCAGAATATTACGCGCTAATACCATGCTATCACTTGCGCCAGTGACGCTAAAAAAACAGTAGAAGGCACCTGCGGATTCGATAAATTTGACACTGCGTATATTTCGAAGTCGTGAGGCCGCAAGCACATAACCCTGCCCCAATTGATCCTGCAACGCCTGCAGTCTATCTTCACCATCTCTGAGCGCAACAACACCCGCTTGCTGTATAAAACCAGGCGGGCAAGCGATATTAAACTCCGTCAGCATCGCAAGGACGCTCTCTAGCTGAGCAGGTGCAATGAGCCAACCCAGCCGCCACCCGGTCATCGACCACGCCTTCGAAAAACTGTTTATGGAAATAAACAGGTCATCAGGGTTTGTAATAGACAAAAATGAGGGTGCCGCGGAACCATTGGCATACAGTCTCGAATACACATCGTCCGAGACGATCCAAATCCCATACTTGCGACAATGCGTCAAAAGCGTCGACTGCTCCTCAATCGACATCACCCAGCCAGTTGGATTATTCGGAGAATTCAATACTACAGCTTGGGTCTCAGGCGTCAGGGCGCTTAGCAACTGACTCATATCAAGATGCCAGTGACCATCTTTTACCTCAAGTGTTTCCGTAACTATGTTCGCTCCGGAGATTTCGAACGTCTGGGAAATGTTAGGCCAGCCTGGTTCGAGCACCACAACTCTGTCGCCTGGTGAAATGATCGCTTGAGCAACAAGCGCCAACCCCTGAGTCCCCGACGCAGTGACCGTGACGTTTGACACATCAATTGATGCGTTGTGGGTGCGATTGGTATAGCTAACAACCTCTTCTCTCAGGACCATTTTTCCACTGTTTGGTTGATAGAAATGGTCACCCGCTTCGAGAGATGCTACCGCACTAGAAACGATGTTCTCAGCACTCGGCCATGCTCCCTCGCCGAACCAAAGAGGAATAACATTGGGTTGGTCAAAACCCAGCTCAGCGATCTCCCGGATTTTGCTGACCGAGAGTGCTCCGGATCTGGCGCTAAGGTGGTTATCAAATTCTCTATTCATCTTTATCGGTATCTACTTTTAAGAGACTTCTTACGTGAGTTGTCAACGCCAGCTTGCAGTATAAATCATGCCCTGAACTGATACCCACACTGCTGGATATTTTTACATACGAAAAATGCCATTAAGAACCCGCGTGTTACAGAATACGCAATAAGCAGGCTAGCCCTGAGTGTTGAATAGGTCGACTACCACCGATAAGCGGTCGAAAAGCATCACATATCAGTGTTGATGCAGGCATTTTCCAACCATCGTTGCGAGGGATTATCGCCCACACATTGCCCGGACAAACATTTGGTTCTATCATTCAACTAAGTTGAAAAACAATCGCCTGCAACATCAGGTCGCTAGCAGTGAATTCTGCTGCTAGGCGAAAATACTGTGAGGAAACAGCATGACAACAATCAACACTGGCACGGAAGAACTGCTTTGTACGATAGACCAGCGGGTGGCAGTCATTACGCTTAACAAACCACACAAGAAGAATGCGCTGGGCGATATATTGACGCCGGCGCTCAGACAAACATTGCTCGAATTGGAGGACCATCATGAAGTCGGCTGTATTATGCTAACCGGCGCTGGTGATGCTTTCTGTTCGGGAGGAGATGTCAGTGGCATGGGTCCAGACGCCAGCAATGGGCAGCCAATGACGAAAGAGGAACGTATTGAAAAACTGACGAACGCACAGAAGACTCTGACGCAGCGTTTGCATGAACACCCTAAGATAACAGTCGCTGCCTTACCCGGGGCTGCCGCTGGCGCCGGACTTTCAATCGCACTTGCCTGTGACTTAAGGGTGGCTTCCGAGAATGCGTTTTTAACAACAGCATTCTCGAGAATAGGTTTATCCGGGGATTATGGCTCAAGCTGGTTTTTGACAAGGCTTATAGGCTTAGCCCAGGCAAAAGAATTATTTTATCTCTCCGAGAGAATCAATGCTGAAGAAGCGAAGTCAATGGGACTAGTAAATCAGGTTTTTCCTCAAGCATCATTTCGTGAACAGGCGCTTGCTTACGCAACAAAATTAGCCAACGGTCCAACACAGGCGCTAAGTCGAATGAAAAAAAATCTTCACTTGGGACTCGAACAAGGTCTAGCAGAAAGTCTTGTACTGGAAGCAACCCATCTTGTTGAATCCATGGGTACTGACGAATCGAAAGAAGCTATTTCCGCATTTATGGAGAAGCGCGCACCGAAATTCCACTAATTCTTTCAGACTGTTTTTTCTATACTAGGCCGGAAATGGGAATGGCTGCACCGTGAATCGCCGATGACTCCGAAGAACACAGGAATCCTACTAACGCAGCAATTTCTTCAGGTTTCACCCACGTATCAAAATCAGCATCAGGCATATCACTGCGATTTCTAGGCGTATCAATCAAGCTCGGCATCACACAATTTACATTGATTTTCTTTTCTCTTAATTCCAGCGCCATACTTTCGGTAAGTCGGATCACCGCTGCTTTGGAAGCTGTGTAAACCCCCATGTTTGCTGCCCCGGCCTCACCAGCCTTCGCTGAAACATTGACTATTTTGCCACCCTGAGCAAGCATCTCAGGCACTACAGCCCCCGCCATGTTCAGGATTGAGCGTGCGTTCAGCTCAAACAAAAAATCCCAGGTCGCATCATCTGTTTCGTGTACAGGGTCACCCATGAGAAACCCGCCGGCAATGTTACAGAGGATGTTGATCTCACCAAACTGCCTCAGGACTTTACCAACGGCTTCCTCACTACCTTCCCTGCTAGTCAGGTCACACGCAATATAACAATGATTCTGCGCCGGGTCTGGGTAGGCGCCGGCAAGCACCTCGTCGGAAATATCAAGTACTGCGACCTTAGCTCCACGATCTGAAAACCAGCCGACAACGCCCTGACCAAGCACTCCAGCACCACCCGTCACAACGACAGTTCTATTTTCGAATTTGTTACTTTCGCGCATTAACCATATTCCTTTAACTATATTCCTCTAACAAAGTTTCTCTAACAACGCTCTTCTAACAACGCTCTTCTAACAATGTCCATCGATCAAACAAGGCAGCGCGAGATAATTAGCCGGTGCCAAAAATAGCTTTCAATAGATAGAAAAAAATGACTGCGAGTACAGCGCCAACTGGCAGGGTCACCACCCATGATACAAATATCGTCGCGACAACCCTGAGATTAAGTGCCGAGATGCCGCGCGCTAGGCCTACACCGAGCACACCACCTACCAGTGTGTGGGTTGTTGAAACGGGCAGACTATAGCCGGAAGAGATGACCACTGTAGTCGCCGCTGCCAATTCCGCCGCAAAACCGCTACTCGGCGTTAGCTCGGTAATATGCGTACCAATTGTTTTCATCACTCTGTAGCCATACATTGCGAGACCAGCGACAATGCCCACGCCTCCCAAAAGCAATATCCAATTGGGCGTCGCAGACTTTTGACCCACCATGCCGCCACTCTCGATGATACCGTTCACCGCAGCCAACGGACCTATCGCATTAGCCACGTCGTTTGAACCGTGTGCGAACGCCATCGCACAAGCGGTAAACAGCATCAGTACGCCAAATACCTTCTCAACACTAATTAAGTCGTGCTGTTCGGAGCGAATAACTCTCTTCACACGAGAGAGAACAACGACACCAATGACAGTAATCACAGCGGCGACGCCGACGGCATAAAACATAGATTCTTCAATACTTAGATCAAGGCCGACATGCTTCAATCCTTTTAGCAACGTTACCATGCCAACCACATAACCCATCAAAAACATGTAGATGGGCACGTATCGTTTCGCGGCCATAAACGGATCGTCAGCAGAAAAGATGAATCGCTTAACGCTCATATATACAACAAAAGATAAGGTGCCGGCCATAACAGGAGAGACCACCCAACTCGATACAATACTGCCGACCGCTTTCCACTGAACTGCGTCTACGCCAATGCCGACTGCTGCAAACCCGACAATGGCGCCGACGATGCTGTGCGTGGTAGATACCGGCCAGCCAAAGGCTGAAGCGATCAGCAGCCAGGTACCTGCAGCTAGAAGCGCTGCCATCATACCGTAGACCAGTAATTCGGGGCTTCCAGCCATAATACCCGGATCGAGAATACCTTTACGTATCGTAGAAGTGACTTCTCCGCCAGCGAGATAGGCTCCTGCAAACTCAAAAACCATCGCAATAATGATCGCTTGTTTTATGGTAATCGCCTTGGCTCCTACCGAGGTCCCCATAGCGTTGGCAACATCGTTAGCGCCCACACCCCAAGCCATAAAGACGCCAAACGCGATGGCAAGGATTAGCAGGATAGTGCCGTAGTTTGATATTACTTCCATTGATAAAACTCTTGTTTGTTTACTATCTGGAGATGATATACATCATTCTGTTGCCCACCGTCTGAGAGTGATCAGCTACGTCTCCTATCCACTCGATGACCCGGTAGAGAAACATCACCTCTACTGGGTACAGATCCTTTTCAATTTCAAACAACTGGCTTCTCACTTTCACCTGCAGTCGGTCATTCTCATGCTCCGCTTGGTCAAGTTCAGAAATCAGATGATGAATCAGGTCCACTTCCTTGCCACTGAATCCTGTTTCGAACAACTCATCAAGCCCGTCTAAAGCTTCCAGGGCGAAGCCGCAGGTGATTTTTGATTTGTCGATAAATTCGAGCAGCACATCGCCCATTTGTTTTGGAAAGCTCATCTTTCGTCCCATGACCAAACCAGCAATATCCTTAACCCGATTGGGTATTCGGTCTTGCATTTGCAATAACTCTAGCAAGTCAGATCGTGAAACTGGCATAAACAAACTTCGAGGAAGGTTCAGCCGGATATGACTCTTCAGATCATCAGCTTTGGATTCGAGTTCCAGGATAAGATCATAGAGACGCTCAGCTTCCTCCCAATCTCCGCCATTAACTGCTTCAAAATATGGCCCAAGCTTACCCACAGTCTCATAAGCAACGTTCATGTGCTTTTGAATCGGAGTTATCGGCGAACGACCAAACAATTGATTGAAAAGGGGATTGCCAACCATAAAAAATTCACCTTGTTTTTTGCGCATTATAGTGACAGATTTCTTAGAAGTAACGCCCAATAATCGATATTCGCCGAAAATTTTCTGAACTTAAATGACGGCTTCTGGTACCACAAAAAATCAGGCAATCGGGGGCATCCTGTGGTATAACTCGCCGTCTGATGAAAACACCCAATACCCCTACTGAAACCATAGCTCCTGAGGCTGTGGCGCTGGATAGAAAAGAACGGATGCTCGATGGTTTTGCTATCTTGCTCTCGGGCACCT
>Ga0208949_1000587_pt1 | contig 13580 bp, 13 predicted proteins | sample AOAMet1_03_M0_10_2_FD_188231 | JGI IMG/M metagenome (GOLD analysis project Ga0208949, IMG submission 188231) | Ammonia-oxidizing marine microbial communities from Monterey Bay, California, USA - CAN11_03_M0_10 (SPAdes) | ecosystem: Environmental > Aquatic > Marine > Intertidal zone | place...
TAAGCAACCAGCATTAGCATAACTTGTTTCCTTAGCGACACTATCCTGTCTATCTATAACAGTAACATCATGACCTTGTTTGGCAAGGAAGTAGGCAGAGGTTGTGCCAATAACTCCAGCTCCTAAAACCAGCACTTTCATTCTTTTAAAAGATTAAATAAAAAAGGTAATTTTACCACCGAGAAATCATCGAAAACTCCCGAACAATAGAGCCAAAATAAGGATTGTTTTTTATATTATAAAAAAGTAGCATTAAGTTGTTAAATGATTAAAAAAAAGTCGGTAAAATCAGAGTTTAATCTCTAATTTGGAACCCGTTATGTTTGATAAAAATCTAACATTAAGTGATGTTGATCCTGACATCGCTAATGCAATAAATGGCGAAGTCGAAAGGCAAGAAGCACATATTGAATTAATCGCATCTGAAAACTACACTTCTCCTGCTGTTATGACTGCTCAGGGATCCCAACTTACCAATAAATATGCTGAAGGCTACCCTTATAAGCGTTATTATGGCGGTTGTGAGTATGTTGATCAAGTTGAAGAGTTAGCTATAAATCGCGCTAAAAAGTTATTTGGAGCCTCATATGCCAACGTTCAACCTCATTCTGGGTCTACTGCAAACGCTGCAGTATTTCAAGCATTATTAGTGCCAGGAGATACAATTCTAGGAATGAGTTTAGCGCATGGTGGTCACTTGACTCATGGCGCCGCACCCTCATTCTCAGGTAAAAATTTTAACGCAATACAGTATGGCTTAAATGAAGCAACTGGTGAGATTGATTATGATGAAGTTGAGCGCTTAGCGCTTAAACACAAACCAAAAATGATTATTGCTGGATTTTCAGCATATTCTCGTGTCATCGACTGGAATCGCTTTAGATTAATTTCTGATATGGTTGGCGCATACTTGTTTGTTGATATGGCTCATGTGGCTGGCTTAATTGTAACGGGTGACTATCCATCACCAATAGATTTTGCTGATGTATGTACAACCACTACTCATAAGACTTTGAGAGGTCCTCGCGGAGGATTAATTGTAGCAAGAGCTAATGAAGAGATCGAGAAGAAGCTTAATTCGGCGATTTTCCCTGGAATTCAGGGCGGCCCATTGATGCACATTATTGCTGCGAAGGCTGTTGCCTTTAAAGAAGCGATGAGTGACGAATTTAAAACCTACCAAAAACAAGTTGTAATAAACGCTAGAGCTATGGCTAACACATTCATTGAAAGAGGTTATGATGTTGTTTCGGGTGGAACCGATGATCATTTGTTTTTAGTAAGCTTTATTGAGCAAGGTTTAACCGGCAAAGCTGTTGATGCAGCGCTTGGTTCTGCACACATTACGGTTAATAAAAATTCAGTACCTCATGACCCTCAATCTCCTTTCGTAACAAGTGGAATCCGTGTTGGAACTCCAGCTGCAACGACTCGAGGTTTTGGTGAGAAAGAGTGTGTAGATATTACTCACTGGATTTGTGATATTTGTGATGATATTGAAAATACCTCGGTTGTAGATGAGGTTAGAGCAAAAGTTGAATCTCTTTGCTCAAAATTTCCTGTTTATCAGTAGTAAAGATGCGATGCCCTTTTTGTCAATCAGATGACACCAAGGTATTAGATACAAGGCTGCTTGATGATGGGTCACAGGTTCGTCGTCGTCGAGAGTGTGTGTCTTGTGGGGAAAGGCATTCTACTCGTGAAACAGTCGATTTAAACCTTCCAAGACTTATAAAAAGCGATGAATCAAGACAAACTTTTAACGAAGATAAGTTACGTTCAGGTCTATTAAAGGCACTTGAAAAGAGGCCAGTTCCAACTTCAAAAATTGAAACAGCTATCCAAAAAATTCAGCGCAAACTGATGGCTCAAAATGAAAGAGAGGTGTCTTCATCCATTCTCGGTGAATGGGTTATGGATGAATTGAGAGCATTAGATGAGGTTGCTTATATAAGGTTTGCTTCAGTTTATAGGCAATTTCAAGATATTGAAGCCTTCAAGAGTGAAATTGATAAATTGATGAAAAAATAACCTTTTAAGTGAATACAGCAAATGGCTAAAACTAAAATAGAGTTCGTTTGTAGAGAGTGTGGAGCATCCCACCACCAGTGGGCTGGACAGTGTTTAGACTGCAAAGAATGGAACACACTTGAAGAGATAGTTATTTCACAGGCGGCATCATCTAAGTCTGAAATCCTGAAAGACCTGCCCGCATCAAAAGTTCAAAATTTATCTGAAATAACAACACAAAATAAAGAAAGGTTGTCAACAGGCTTGAGCGAACTTGACCGTACTTTAGGTGGAGGCTTGGTTGATGGTTCTGTGGTTCTTATTGGTGGTGATCCTGGTATTGGTAAGTCAACTTTAATTTTGCAGGCACTTGCAGTTATTAATTCTACAAATAGCACGTTGTATGTCAGTGGAGAAGAGTCAGCTGAACAGGTTAGTGAAAGAGCTATCAGACTAGAAATCAAAGAAGATATATTGTTTATAAGCGAAACTCATTTAGAGAAAATTTTAAAGCTTTCCAAAGACGTTCAACCTAAAGTCATTGTTATAGATTCTATTCAAACAATGGTTACAGATATCTCTACTTCTGCCCCTGGCTCTGTAACTCAAGTGCGTGATTGTGCAGCACAGCTTACACAATATGCAAAACAAACCAATACTGTGCTTTTACTGATTGGTCATGTCACAAAAGGTGGGGCACTCGCTGGCCCTAGAATCTTAGAGCATATGGTTGATGCAGTTCTTTATTTTGAGGGTGATCCGGGTGGGCGTTATAGAATTATTAGGGCAGTAAAAAATCGCTTTGGTTCTGTTAATGAAATCAGTGTCTTTGCTATGGGTGAAAAAGGCCTTCAACAAATCAGTAACCCTTCTTCTATTTTTCTTTCAAATCAAGAAAATCCATCATCTGGATCGATGGTTATGGTTACTAGAGAAGCTACAAGACCTTTGCTGGTAGAGATACAAGCACTAGTTGATCAAGCCAATGGTAGTCCAAAAAGAGTAAGTGTTGGTCTAGATCAAAACCGGTTGTCTCTTCAGCTTGCAATACTGCATAAACATTCTGGTATATCAACTTTTGATCAGGATGTTTTTATTAATGTAGTTGGCGGAATAAAAGTTAGCGAGACTGCTTCAGATCTTGTGGTAATGTTAGCAATAGTTTCTAGCCTTAGAGATAAAGTGATTCCAAACAATTGGATAGCTTTTGGAGAGGTTGGACTTACTGGCGAGGTGCGCCCAGTTTACAACGCTATTGAGAGGCTATCGGAAGCACAAAAGCAAGGATTTGAGTTAGCAATCATTCCGCAAGGGAATGCACCTAAAAAATCGATCAAAGGCCTTAAAATAGTTACAGTTGGATACCTATATCAAGCAATTCAATACTTACTAGAGAATAGTTAATATATTTAAAGATCGATACCTTTTTGAGCTCTGATATTTGCCCTGAAAGCGTGCTTTATATCTTTAACCTCGCTTACCGTGTCAGAAACCTTAATAATGCCTTCACTAGCCGCTCTTCCAGTTATAACCACGTGTTGGTCTTTTGGCCTATTAGATAAAACTTTAAGGATTACTTTTTCATCGAGATAGTTGTAATTAATCATGTAGGTGATTTCATCAAGAACGACAAGGTCAATATCTGGATTAGCTAAAAATTTTTCAGCCTCATTCCAAGTTTCAATTGCCTTTTGTTTGTCGAGATCTTGATCTTGTGTATCCCAAGTAAAGCCGCTCTGCATATGAGAAGATACAATATTTTGATGATTATCGAGAAAAAGGTCCTCACCAGTCTCCTGTTCGCCCTTTAAGAATCTTACTAAAGCAACTTTCATGTCGTATCCAAGGGCTCTACAAATCATTCCCATGGCGGATGAAGATTTACCCTTCCCATTTCCAGTTAAGAGGACAATAATTCCTTTATCAATATTTGCTTCTTCGATTCTAGAATCAATAAATTCTTTTTTACGTTGCATTCTTTTTTTATATGTTGTTTTCATATTTTATCTCGATCCAAAATACTCGCTATATTAAGACTATCTTGAGAATCTATTAATTTTAGAATGTATATGTTAAACCTACAATAGCCATAAGAAAATATATTTAATTGAACTTAATAATCCAAAAAAACAATGCTTAGAAGTAATTACTTGCCTTAGGTAAAATACTGATTATCTAATAAAACATCACCATTCTTATGAGTCAAATATATAACTTTAGTGCTGGACCATCAGCTCTACCAAGCTCTGTATTAAAAAAAATTCAAAGTGAGCTTCTCGAGTTTAGAGGTGCAAAAGCATCGGTAATGGAAATCTCTCATCGTGGCGTTGATTTTATGGAGTTAACTAAAAAAGCCAAAAAGAACTTAAGAAATATAATGAAAATTCCAAGCAACTACGAGGTTTTATTTTTGCAGGGAGGCGCTTCTCAGCAATTTTCTATGGTCCCTATAAATCTATTGAAAAATAAAAAGAGTGCTAACTATGTCAATACGGGGCTTTGGTCACAGAAAGCAATCCTTGAGGGCTCTCGCTACTGTAGGGTTAATGTCTGTAGTGATAGCAAACCTAATGGGTTTACTGATATTGAGGATTTCTCTGATTGGAATATAGATCCGGATGGTGCATATTTGCACTTTACTCCCAATGAAACTATTGCTGGACTTGAGTTTGACTATGTCCCTGAAGTAGATATACCAGTTGTAGCAGATATGTCATCTTCGATACTTTCTAGGCCTATAGATGTTTCTAAGTTTGGAGTGATTTATGCTGGCGCACAGAAAAATATGGGAATATCTGGTTTGACAATTGTTATTGTAAGAGACGATTTATTGGGCCAAGCTATAAGTAACCAGCCCATTCTCTTTGATTATTCTATTCAAGCTCAAAATGATTCAATGTTTAATACCCCGTGCACCTTTGCTTGGTATGTTGCGTCCCTAGTTTTTGAATGGATAATTGATTTTGGTGGGTTAGAGGCTATTGAGGCTCATAACAAGAGAAAATCTGAGTTACTTTATAAAGCCATAGATTCATCTGATCTTTATTTCAATAAGGTGTCCAATAAATATCGCTCTCGAATGAATGTGCCTTTTTTCTTATCTGATCCAGCTCTTGATCAATTATTTGTAAAAAAAGCCCTAGAATCTAATTTATTAGGCCTTAAAGGTCATAAAACTGTTGGCGGTATACGTGCAAGCATCTATAATTCAATGGAATTTAAGGGTGTTGAAGCTTTAGTTGCTTTTATGGGTGAGTTTGAAAAGACTTGCGCTTAGATAATAGCAAATACTAAAGAGTAACCAAAGTACACTTAAATCTAATAAAATTTACAACTAGAATGAAACACAAGTCACTTGAAAATTTAAGATCAGAAATCGATGCTTTGGATCAGAAGATCCAATTGCTTATTTCTAATCGTGCTGATCTTGCAGCCGAGGTTGCTTTAGTAAAAAAGGAATCTAATAAGCAAAGCGCTTTTTATCGTCCTGAAAGAGAAGCTCAAGTTCTTAGTAAAGTTATTAAAAGAAATAAAAGTCTACTCAAAGATAAAGATATTGCATTAATTTTCCGAGAAATAATGTCTGCCTGTCTCGCACTTGAACAACCCCTTAAGATAGCCTTTCTTGGCCCTGAAGGAACTTTTACACAGGAAGCCGCATTAAAGCATTTTGGTCACGGAGTCTCAACGCTGGATTGTGGAACTATTGACGAAATTTTTCATCAAGTAGAGACCGATAATGCACAATATGGTGTTGTTCCTATTGAAAACTCATCTAATGGTGTTATTGGTACAACGCTTGATATGTTGTATAGTCATGACCTTAATATTTGTGGTGAAGTTGAAATTGCTGTTGCTCATCATTTGATGATGCAGGATCAATCCCAAGAAATTGAAATAATTTATGCTCATCAGCAGGCCCTTGATCAATGCCATCGATGGCTATCTAACCACTACCCTAAAACTGAATTAAGGCCTGTAGCGTCTAATGCTCTTGCTGCACGTATGGTTAAAGATGAACCGAATGCAGCAGCCATTGCATCGATAGCCGCGCTTAATATTTACGGACTTCAAAGAGTTGAGAAAAACATTGAAGATAAGGCTGGAAACGTTACTCGCTTTGTTGTTATTGGCAAAGACGAGGTTCCTCATGGCGATAATGATAAAACTTCATTACTGGTTGTTACTAAACACGAGTCGGGCGCTTTGTTTGATTTATTAGAGCCATTTAAGTCCAACAATATAAACCTACTACAACTCGCTAGACATCCTATTCCTGGAGTTAAATGGGAGTACTTGTTCTTTATTGATATTGAGGGACATCAAAACGAAGAAGATGTTCAAAGTGCAATTTTAAAAGTAAAACAGAATTCTTCAAAACTAAACATTCTGGGATCTTATCCGATCGCAATTTTATGAATGCATGCGAATCTATTCTTGGCTTGAATCCATATCAAGGAGGAAAGCCAATTGAAGAGCTTGAGCGAGAGCTAGGCATTACAAATATTACTAAGCTTGCCTCAAATGAAAACCCTTTAGGAGTCAGCCCAAAGGTTATCGAGGCAATTAAAAGCTCATTATCAGGTATAAATCGATATCCTGATGGCAATGCTTTCGAATTAAAGAGAGCTATAAGTGATCACTTAATGGTCGCCTCTGAAATGATTTCTCTTGGCAATGGTTCAAACGAATTGCTGGAATTAATAGCTCGGGTTTTTGTTTGTGAAAAGACTGATGAGGTTATATTTTCTCAGTATGCATTTGTTGTATACCCTCTAGTAACTCAAGCGCTTGGTGCTACAGCAAAAATTGCACCTGCAAAGAGCTATGGCCATGATTTAAATGCAATGTTAGGCTTGATCAATGAAAATACTAAACTTATTTTTGTTGCGAACCCCAATAACCCAACAGGGACCTTTATAAGCGATAAAGAGATTTATAGTTTTTTGGATAAAGTTCCTAAACATATCCCAGTTGTCTTAGATCAAGCTTATTTTGAATATTTAAATATCGATGATAAAGCTATTGGTTGGCTTGAAATCTTTGAAAATTTAATCATTACTCGTACATTTTCGAAGGCTTATGGGCTAGCGGGACTTAGAGTAGGGTATTCAATATGTAATAGCAAAATTTCCGACTACATTAACCGTGTTAGAGAGCCTTTTAATGTAAATAATACTGCCCAAGTTGCTGCAATTGCGGCGCTTTCTGATATAGATTTTTTAAAAGAATCAGTAAATATAAACAATGATGGATCTAAGCAATTAGTAGATGGCTTCAAACTTTTAGATTTAAAATATATACCTTCATTTGCAAACTTTATAGCAGTTAAGTTTAATGATGCATTACAAACATATAATAATCTTCTTAGAGAGGGGGTTATTGTACGCCCAGTAGAGATGAGTAATTATTTAAGAATTTCGATTGGAACTGCTAAAGAAAATGAACATCTACTTAGCGCTTTAAAAAAGATACTATGATTAAAAAAATCACAATAATCGGTGTTGGATTGATAGGTGGGTCTCTTGCAAAGGCTATAAAGAAAAACAACTTAGCTGAAGTTGTATTTGGATTTGGAAGAAACTTATCTCGACTTGAGAGTGCTCAAAAAAGCAATATTATTGATCAACATTCAATAGACATAAGTGAAGCACTAGATGGCGCAAGTTTTGTAGTCATAGCAACACCAGTTGGCACCCTTGAGTCAATACTTAGAGAATTAAAGCCTTACATTACACAAGACATGATTATTACTGATGTAGGTAGTACTAAAACGGGTATCGCTAAGTCAGCAAGAGAAATATTAGTAGAGATGGCGAGTTGCTTTGTTCCAGCTCACCCTATTACTGGTAAAGAGAAGAGCGGATTTGAATCTAGTGATGAAGAGCTATTTATAAATAAAAAAGTTATCATAACACCGCTTGAAATAAATACTGATAAGACAATTAATAGTCTCAAAAAATTGTGGGAAGATGTTGGTGCTGACGTTGATTTTATGAGCGCTGAATCTCACGATGAATTATTAGGGATGACATCACATTTGCCACACATGCTGGCTTTTTCCTTGGTTAACTATCTTATTACTCAAAATCCAAGTGCGTCTATTTATGCAGCAGGAGGATTTAAAGATTTTTCTAGAATTGCCTCTGGTGATGCGGTAATGTGGAGAGATATTTGCCTGAATAACCGAGATCAAATTATCGCTCACATTAAGGGCTACCAAGAAACTTTGAGCGCTTTAGTAGATGCAATTGATAATCAAGATAAAGATAAACTTGAGTCTTTCTTTCGTGATGCAAAAACTACACGTGACTCATGGGTAGGATAGGGCGATTAAATGGCTAATTTTATAGCCTCACCTGGTGATTTTTTAAGGGGTTCTATCAAAGTTCCGGGGGATAAATCTATCTCACACCGCTCAATTATGCTTGGTTCTATTGCAAATGGGGTCACAAATATTTCAGGCTTTTTAGAGGGTGAGGATAGCCTTGCAACTTTGAATGCATTTAAAGATATGGGAGTTAAGATAGAAAGGGAAGGCTCAAACGTTGTTATTAATGGTGTTGGAATGAATGGCTTAAGACCCTCTTTAAAGCCACTAAATTTAGGCAATTCAGGTACCTCAATACGACTAATGACAGGACTTTTAAGTGCACAAACTTTCGATTCTACTCTTTGTGGTGATGAATCACTCTCTAAGCGGCCTATGGCGAGGATTATTGATCCTCTTAGTGAAATGGGTGCATTAATTAAAAGTTCTGACTCAATGCCTCCTTTGTCGATCAGTGGCAACCAAAAACTTTCTGCTTTAAAGTACACACTCCCTGTAGCCTCAGCGCAAATCAAATCTTGTTTACTGTTAGCGGGACTTTACGCTGATGGAGAGACTTGCATTACAGAAAATGCAACCACAAGAGATCATACGGAAAGAATGCTTAAAGGCTTTGGATATCAAGTAACTTCATCTAGCGGACAGGTTTCTTTAACTGGTGGAGGGCAATTACAAGCCTGTGATATAAAAATTCCAAGCGATATCTCATCTGCTGCCTTCTTTATTGTTGCTGCTAGCATCGCTAACAATGCAGATATTACACTAGAAGCAGTCAACATCAACCCAACCAGGACTGGTGTAATTGAGATTCTTAAACTGATGGGGGCAAATATTGAGCTCAACAATCAAAGAGAGGAGGCTGGTGAATTAGTAGCTGATATAAGGGTTCAATCTTCTAGCCTTAAAGGAATTACTATTCCGAAGGAGCTTGTTCCACTTGCAATTGATGAATTTCCAGCTATCTTTATTGCTGCAAGCTGTGCTCATGGAGAAACCCTATTGACTGGTGCAAGAGAATTAAGAGTGAAAGAGTCTGATCGCATCCAAGTTATGTCTGATGGCTTGTCATCCCTAGGGATAGAAAATGAAGTTTTGGAGGACGGAATTAGAATTAAAGGTGGTGAATTTCAAAAACAAACATCTATTATTAAGTCCCACCATGACCATCGCATCTCTATGTCATTTTCAGTTGCATCCGTTAGGTCGAATTTTGAGATTGATATTGAAGGCGTTGACAATGTAAAAACATCTTTTCCAAACTTTGTTGAACTAGCTAATCAGGTTGGAATGAATCTCATTGAAACTCAATAACTTAATGTTCAACTTGTTATAATACTTTTTTTAAAAAATAAACCAATCTATGACAATTAATAACGCAGAATCTTTCTTTGCATGGGATGTCCTTTCATGGCTCTTTATAGCATTGTTTCTGGCAATTATTATTGTATTGATCGATCTCTTTTTTAACCCTAAATCTAAAAATCAAGAATCCATAGAGAGTGTTAATAATAAATCTAAGATTGGTAAGTTTTTTTACTTCTTAATCTTTTTAAAATTTTCAAAATCTGAAAAATACACTCACAGGCCTAAAATTGTACAATGGTCGATTGAGCTTTTTCCTGTTCTATTATTGGTCTTAATTTTTCGTGGCTTTATATTTGAGCCATTTCGAGTACCATCAAATTCCATGATGCCTACGCTTTTGACGGGTGATTTTATCTTAGTTAATAAGTTTGACTATGGCCTTAGACTACCTATAACTAATACTAAAATCATTGAATTCTCAAAACCAGAGAGAGGTGATATTATTGTTTTTCGCTACCCAAACTATGAACGCAATCCTGGGTATTCTGGTGTAGATTTTATTAAACGAGTTGTTGCACTTCCTGGTGATGTTATTTCTTATGAAAAAGATCAACTAATAATTAATGCTAAAGCCATTGATTACAATAAAGTTGGTTCTTATAATGGTGTTGATTCAGGCAAGCCTATGAATCGTTATCACTTAGTTAGGGAGCTTCTCGAATCTGCCAATCATGATATTTTGTTGCACCCTTCAGGACACTCAAAAGATTTACCTCAGATCACAATTCCTGATGGGCATTATTTTGTAATGGGTGATAACAGATCTCATAGTAGTGACTCACGATTCTGGGGATTTGTTCCTGAAGAGTTTATTCTTGGAAAGGCGATTGGTATATGGATGCACTGGGACTGGAATTACAACACAATGCAGTTTAGCCGAATAGGTGGGTTTGATTAATCAACCTGAGTCTAATTCTAATTAAATGTAAAAGCCTTTCATTAAGAATACTTATGAAAGGCTTTTTTATTTGACTACCTGTAGACTTTTATAGCCTTTAAAGCATTGATAGCTTCATGAATAAAGTAATCTCCCTTAAGAAGATCGATGTACTCTTGGTCTCTCTTTTCAGCTATTTCGTCCTGCACTTTTAGAATTTCTTCCTCTGATAGCTCAGTAGGATCTTCCGCAGATAAGGCATTTTTTAAATCTTTTTCTTGTGACCTAAAGTCGATTGAATCCTCATCTTCTTCATTATCAAGAAATATGTTTTCTAGTTCAATATCAGGCGTAATTCCTTTAGACTGTATAGAGCGACCTGAAGGCGTATAGTACCTTGCAGTTGTGAGTTTAAGGCCGTAACCATCCTGCAAATTTAGCATAGATTGAACGGAACCTTTACCGAAAGATTCTTCACCCATAATAATGGCTCGTTTGTGATCTTGAAGGGCCCCTGCAACGATCTCAGATGCTGAAGCAGAGCCTTTGTTCATAAGAATGGCTATCGGAGCACCATTAAGGATATCACCCGGTGTTGTCGGGTAAGAGATGTTAGAGCTTGGCATTCTTCCTTCTGTATAGACCACGATGCCAGTTTCATCAATAAAAAGATTAGAGATATCAATAGCAGAGTCCAGTAAGCCTCCAGGATTATTTCTTAGATCAATAATCAAGGAATCAAGCTCACCCTCATTCTGATCAACTAAATCAGAAATAATACTCTCTACCAATTCTGAGGTAGGTCTTTGAAATTGAGCAATCCTTAGATATCCAATACCTTCATCAAGAATAAGGCCTTTTGCAGAGGTAATAGTAATGATTTCTCGAGTTATTTCAACAACAAATGGTGCGATATCGGGCCTCCCAATAGTCAGCTTAACTTTCGTCCCTGGAGCCCCCCTCATAAGTTTAACGCCTTCTTCAAGGTTGATTTGACTCACATTTTGATCACCAATTTTTAAAATAATGTCACCAGCTTGAAGGCCCGCTCGATATGCCGGGGTATCGTCTATTGGTGAGATAATTTCAATAAAACTACCTTCTGTTGCAATAACAATACCTACACCCCCAAATTTGCCCATAGTACTTTCACTTAAATCAGACTGATCTTTTGGCTCTAGCAAGACAGAATGAGGATCTAAACCCTCGATTAAACCTTTAATAGCATTATTAAACAATGTTTCATCATCAATTTCATCAACATAGAGTTGTTTAATTTGAGAAAAAACAGATGTGAAGGTATTTAGACCTTCAAAAAAGGATGGTGAATCTAAAGGTGAGTAGTTTTCATCATCTGCAAAAGAGCTACTTGAAGCAACAAAAAAGAGAAAAGAAGAAAGAATAATAGATTTTATTAAAGCTTTTAAGTTTGTCATAATTAAATTAATAGGTATTAAAAAAGGCTGTCAAATTCATTTTAGGGAATTGTACTTGTTTTTTATTTATTTTAGATGAAGAAATAATATAGTTTTAATAAGAAATTTATACCATTCCTTATAAGTTTTATTTCTGAGCGTAAGCACTCGACTAAAATTATCAGTTACATATTGCGCCCGTAGCTCAGCTGGATAGAGTGTCGGCCTCCGAAGCCGAATGTCGGGTGTTCAAATCACCTCGGGCGCACCAACTATATTTAAGTGATTTATGGAATATATATTATGGAACCTATAGATGTTGTTGCTGCCATCATTAAAAAAGAAAACGCCTACTTAATTGTTCAAAGAAATAAAGATAAATATTTGGGCCTTAAGTGGGAATTCCCAGGAGGAAAGGTTGAACCTACTGAAACCTTTCAAGAGGCACTTTCAAGAGAAATTCATGAGGAATTAAATATAGATATTAATATCCATGAAAAACTTGCAGAAGAAAAATATAAAGACAGTGAAATAAACATTGTATTGCATTATTTTCTTTGTTCAATAAAAGATGGAATCATCGAACTTAATGAGCATGAAGCAATGGCATGGATTAATAAAAAAGACTTTGGTAAGTATGACTTTGTTGAGGGTGATGAAAATATTACCTCACTAATTTAATTGCTATGCTATTAATACTTTATCATTTCATATTATGAATCATTTATCTTACAAAAGAATAGGAAAAGGCTACCCACTAGTATTGGTACATGGCTATTTAGGCGGTCAAGATATGTGGCAATTTCAAGAGGTTTTAGAAGACAACTTTGAATTAATTATGCCTTCACTTGCTGGATATGGTGAGAGCTCTAAAATGACCGCTCCTTCAACAATTAGAGAAAATGCGATCCAAGTATTTGAACTTTTAGATTATTTAAAAATTGATACCTTTAATTTGCTTGGCCACTCTATGGGAGGGATGATTGTTCAAGAAATGGCGGCATTGTCTCCAGAGCGTATAAATAAGTTGATATGCTTTGGTACAGGATCTATAGGAGTTTTACCAAACAGATTTGAAACAATAGCAGAATCAAGAAGAAAAATAAAAGAAATCGGCTTGAGTGAAACTCGAATAAATATTGCTAAAACTTGGTTTGTAGACCATCTAGCTGGTGATGGTTACAAGTTATGCCTAGATGAAGGCGCTAAAGCTACAACTCAAGCTGCACTTGCAAGCCTTGATGCATGGGAGTATTGGGATGGGAGAGGGCAGTTGAATCAAATTACATCACCAACACTAATTCTCTGGTCAGATAAAGATCAATCCTATGATTGGAACCAGCAAGAAGTTCTAAATAAAGGGATTTCAAATTCAAAAGTAGAAGTCGTTGACGGATGTGCTCACAACTCTCATATGGAAAAACCAGATTTAATTAATTCGATTATTAAAAGCTTCTTAACCTAATTTAAATTTAACTTAGGTTTCAAAATGAAACATAAAGATTTATTCTTAAAATATGCTTACAAAAACCCATATTTATTCATGTATACTCAGATTTTTCATGGCTTATAAAAACTAATA
>Ga0208949_1000615_pt1 | contig 13285 bp, 9 predicted proteins | sample AOAMet1_03_M0_10_2_FD_188231 | JGI IMG/M metagenome (GOLD analysis project Ga0208949, IMG submission 188231) | Ammonia-oxidizing marine microbial communities from Monterey Bay, California, USA - CAN11_03_M0_10 (SPAdes) | ecosystem: Environmental > Aquatic > Marine > Intertidal zone | place...
ATTTAAAAGTATTCTTATGTTTTAATACTAAATTTATTGAGCTTGTAGATTTTCGAGAATGTCTTTTGTCATTTTTGAAAGGGTATAGTTAGGCGACCAACCCCAGTCTTCTCTTGCTTTAGTATCGTCTATTGAATCTGGCCAACTATCTGCAATAGCTTGTCTATAATCAGGTTTATAGCTAATTGTAAAATTTGGGAGATGCTGATGTATCGCTGAAGCTAATTCTTTTGGTGTAAAATTCATAGCTGATAGATTATAAGAGGTTCTAATGTTTATTTGATTAGCGTTTACTTGCATAATCTGAACAGTTGCATTAACAGCATCTTCCATATACATCATGGGCAAACAAGTATCTTCACTTAAAAAACACTCAAAACTTCCCTGTTCTAAAGCTTTAAAAAAAATATCAACAGCATAATCTGTTGTTCCACCTCCAGGTTTTGTTTTCCAACTAATAATTCCAGGATACCTTAGACTTCTTACATCTACTCCATATTTTTCATGATAATAATTACACCAAAATTCTCCTGAAATCTTGCTGATTCCGTAAACAGTGGAGGGTTCCATTATCGTTTTTTGAGGGGTATGAATCTTAGGACTAGTTGCACCAAATACCGCTATAGAACTTGGCCAAAATACCTGATTAATATGTTTATCTTTAGCAAGATCTAAGACTGCCAACAAAGAAGTCATATTTAAATCCCATGCTTTTTGAGGAAACTTTTCTCCAGTAGCAGATAACATAGCCGCCAAAAGATAAATTTGAGTGACATTATACTTTTTTACAATAGCAAAAATTGCTTCTTTATCTGTTGCATCAATGATTTCAAAAGGTCCTGAATTCATTAATGATGGGGATCCATTTCTAATATCAGATGCTACTACATGAGCACTTCCATAAACCGTGCGAAGCTTTTCTATTAATTCACTTCCAATTTGCCCACTAGCACCTAATACAAGAATAGTTTGACTCATGCTAAATTGTGTTTTTCATAAAATCAAAGGTAAATAATTTAACTATTCATAAAAAACAATTTTTTTAAAAGAATTAATTAAATTATTCATAACAAAATTAATAAAATGCTGTTTCATTAAATATTAAGATTTTTAAGGGATTTTATGTATTTTTAGGGATTGATATGTGACCTATGAAGTTTATTTATTATTGTGTGTTTATTTTATTAATTAGCTCTTGTAACGATACTACTACAACGGCTACAAAAGTGGTTGACAAACCTGAAGCTAGTCGTGTAAAAAAACATAACCAAGTGTCAAAAATTCAATCAAAATTTGAAATGGATATTGATTCTTGGATTGAATATGAAAACCTAGCAATTTTCTTACAACAATACACTGCTATTTCACCTAATGATGCATTGAATAATTCTAGAGAGTTGAATGACATTACAAAAAGTATTATTGATAGTGTTCAACCCCAATTTTTAGGAACTGCTGCGTTCAAAGCACGATTAAATTTATTGTACAATGAAACATTAAGGCTTTATGACATGTCTTCTATACCTGCAATTAAAGCCACAGAAGTAAATCATCAAGTAGCAAATATTTTAAATGCATTTTCATCTGTTAATTTTAAAATTAACACTATTCTTACCCAAAGTGAATTAGAAAAAAACATCACTGAGCCAGATTTTAAAAGAAATATTCCTGAAAATTTAAATATAAATTCTTCTAATACCTACAAAACTCCAATTAAAAAAAATCTATCGATCAGAAAAGTAGAGAAAGGGAGAAAAAAGGAGTTTTTTAAAAAATCTAAACAAAATTTAATGTTAGAGAAAGAATACCTACAGGAGAAAAAAAACAAACAACAAAAACTATTTAAAAGTAAAAAAAAGAAAAATAATTAACTTTATTTTTCTTTAATCAAATACATATACACTGGATAGTGGTCACTATACCCTCCTGTATAGGTTCCAAAGGAGAAACTTCTAAAAGGATATCCCTTATAACGTCCTTTTTTGTTGGTCATAAAACTTTTATTAAATACTGCAGGATTAAACATTTTATAACTAGAAAAATCTTTTTCCTCCTTATTTAATAATGCAGAAGTGATTAAAATTTGATCAAACATACTGATGTTATCTCTGTACCCTCCGGTATTGTATCCTTTTTTAAATAATGTTTCAAAAGGATTGTATAAATCTCCATCTTCAACGTCTTTCTTTTTTGCTTTAGTTTTCAATACTTTTTTGAAACTACTGTTTATAGGATCATCATTAAAATCTCCTAAAACTAAAATCTTGGGGTTTTCTTCTTTTTGCTTAATTTGAGCAATGATTTTGGTGTTTTGATATGCCGCCTTTTCTCTTAGTGGTCTACTTTTCATTTCGCCTCCACTTCTAGATGGCCAATGATTAACAATAACATGTATTAATTCATCATCTAAATATCCTGAAACTAATAATTGGTCTCTGGTATAAACTTTTCTATTATCTCTGTAAATATTTGGATTAAAAGATTCATGATATGTTGGCTTAAAATAACGTTGTTGATATAAGAGCGCAACATCTATACCTCTTTTGTCTGGTGATTCATAATGAACAATTCCATAGCGTTTAGATTTTAATTTATCTGAATTCACTAAATCTTCTAAAACAGCTCTATTTTCTACTTCACAAACTCCTAAAATTGCAGGGCTTGTATTGGATTTATCTTTTCCTATTTGTAAAATCACAGAACTTAATTTATCAATTTTATCCCAATAGACTTTAGAACGATTTTCCTTCAATTCCATCATTGGACTTGCTTCATCATTTTTTGTAACATCATTTATAGTATCAAATAAATTTTCGAGATTATAAAATGCAACAGTTCTAATGGTATATTCCTTACCTTTATTTTGACTGAAAATAATTGAGGACGAAAATAGAATAAATAAAAAAAGTGTTTTTTTCATGTTTAAAATGATTTTAAAGTACAAACATAAAGAACTAATTTTTAGCTTTCCGTTAAATATTTTAATTTTAACAAATACATCAATTAATTTTGGTAATTTTGATCTTAATTAGGCAACAACTAATTTAAAACAACCAAGCAATCAATGAAAAATTTTATTACAACTTTATTACTTTTTTTTGGAATCATTTTTGGCACAGTTGCTCAAAATGTAATTAAGGGAGTAGTTGTAGATAGCGAAAAAAATACTCAACTAAAAGGGGTTGCTATCAACGTTAAAAAAAATACAGCTAATACTTTCACTAACGATAATGGTGTTTTTATTCTTCAGAACTTAACAAACGGGGCTTACGTCCTTGAAATTTCCTTCAAAGGATATGAAACACAAAATTTTCCAGTGGAACTGTCAGGCACTACAGTAGATTTAGGAACTGTTTTATTATATGAAGACTTAAATGAAGAGGAAGATTTAAGTACAGTAACCTTAACTGACGATGAGTTGAATGATGATACAAGTGCTGCAGACAACATATCTGGGCTTCTTCAGGCATCAAGAGATATTTATCTCAGAACCGCAGCTTTTGAATTTAGTTCATCATTTTTTAGAATACGAGGTCTAGATTCAGAAAATGGAAAAGTTCTTATCAATGGAATTGAAATGAATAAACTCTACAATGGAAGACCACAATGGAGTAATTGGGGAGGCTTAAATGATGTACTAAGAAACCAAGAATTCAGCAATGGATTAAGAGCCTCTGATTATACTTTTGGTGGTATTTTAGGATCTACAAACATTAATGTTAGGCCATCAGAACAAAGAACAGGAACACGAATCTCATATGCCTCTTCAAATAGAAGTTATACTCACAGAGCTATGGCAACCCATTCTACTGGATTATCCGAAGATGGATGGGCCTTTACTTTAGCTGCAAGTAGAAGAGAAGGTAGAGAAGGATTTGTAGATGGCACCATGTATAATGCCACTTCCTTTTTTGGATCAGTTGAAAAGAAATTTAATGATAAACATAGTCTAAGTTTCACTTCTATTACTGCTTTAAACAGAAGAGGTAAGTCTGCTCCTCAAACGCAAGAAGTATTTGATTTAAGAGGTATTCAATACAACTCTTATTGGGGAACTCAAGATGGAAAAATTAGAAATTCACGTATAAAGGAAGTTTCCGAACCCATACTAATGTTAAACCATTATTGGGACATCAACGAAACTACATCACTAAATACCAATGCTTCATATCAAACTGGAAATATTGGAAATAGTAGAATTGATAATAATGGAACTAAAGTTGACGGAGATGCAGTTGATGGAGAAGGAAACCCATACATAATTAATTTAGGGGCTTCTAATCCAGACCCTACATATTACCAAAAACTACCTAGTTATGGTCTTAGGCAGGGATATTCAAACATCTATGAAATCCAACAAAATTTCGTAAATGATGGTCAATTGAATTGGAATAGCTTATACAACGCCAATGCAAATTCAAATAACAATGGGAATTCATCTTACGTTCTTTATGAAGACAGAAATGATGATACCCAGTTTACCGTAAATACCATTTTAAATAAAGATATTTCTGATAACTTTAAATTAAATGCTCGGGTACAATACACACAATTAACATCTAAAAACTTTGCTGAGATTATTGATTTATTAGGAGGAACAGGTTATTTAGATGCAGATTCATTTGCAGATACTTTTGATGAAAAGCAAAATAACTTATTAAACCCACTATATATAGCTGGTGTTGGTGATGTGTTTAAATACAACTTTAATTTATATTCAAATGTAGTTGATGGCTTTTTACAAGGTCAGTTCAAATTTAACAAAGTAGATTTTTATCTAGCTACATCCATTTCAAACACATCTCATCAAAGAGACGGATTATTTCAAAATGGAGGTTTTGTAGATAATTCATACGGTAAATCTGAGGAGCTAAACTTCACAAATTATGGAGCAAAAGGTGGGATGACCTATAAAATATCTGGACGTCATATTGTTGATATAAACGCTGGATATTTAACAAAAGCTCCAAACTTAAGAAACTCCTTTTCTAATTCTAGAGAAAACAATAATACTGTAGAAAATTTAACTAGTGAAAAAGTAATTTCTGCAGATGCAAGCTATATTTTTAGAGGTCCTTTCTTACAGGCTAAGCTAACAGGGTATTACACAAAAATACAAGATGCGACAGAGATTTCGTTTTTCTTCGCCGATGGTATTGGTGGAGATAATACTGCATTTGTTCAAGAAGTTCTATCAGGAATTGATAAAAAGCACTTCGGTGCAGAATTTGGAGTAGAAGCTCAAGTAACACCAACAATTAAATTAAAAGCTGCTGGTAATTTTGGACAATACACTTATGACAATAACCCTAATCTTTATTTAACTACCGAAAATAATACTAGATCTCAAGATGCTGGATTCATTGATGGTCGTAAAGATTTTGGTGCTTCTAACCTAAAAAATTACAAACTAGCTGCAGGTCCTCAAACAGCCTACTCTGTAGGATTTGAATATAGAGACCCTGACTATTGGTTTGTAAGTGCTACTGCTAATTTCTTTGATAACGTTTATGTTGATATTGCTCCATTAACCAGGACTTCAAATTTTGCTGACGATGGAGGTATTCCATTTAATGATTACGATGAAGATATTGCAAGACAGTTATTACAGCAAGAGAGATTTGATAATTATATGGTAGTAAATATGATTGGAGGAAAATCCTGGAAAATAGGAAATCAATACATCAGTTTATTTGCAAGTATTGGAAATATATTTGACACCAAATACAAATCAGGTGGTTTTGAACAAGGCAGAAACGCAAATTACAGACAACTAAAAGAAGACAAGAGTCTTGATATTCCTGTATTTGGAAATAAATACTGGTTTGGTAGAGGAACTACTTATTTCTTAAGCCTTAATTACAGATTTTAAAAAACATTGAAAATTTTATTAATAAATATACTTATGAAAACAACTAAATTTTATGGCATTATAGCATTCTTATTGTTAGCCATTACAATCATCTCTTGTGTAGAAGATGGTGAATTTGATGTGCCAAATATAACGGTAGAAGAACCAAATATTTCAACAAATTCAAGTATTTCAGCAATTAAAAGTGCTTTACAACAAGAATATAATGCTAGTGGTGATTTAATTTACACCTTTTATGATAATGAAAGCAACCCAACTTATATAGAAGGGTACGTAGTGTCTACAGATGCAGCAGGGAATTTTTATAAAAAAATAATTATTCAAGATAGCCCTGAAAATGCTACTGCTGGAATTGAAGTTATCTTAAACAAAACTTCTTTAAATGAAACTTATGACCTAGGAAGAAAAGTATATATAAAATTAGACGGTTTAACAGTTTCTTATGATGATGGTGAAAGTGCTAATTATATCAACCCAACAAATAGTATTCCTGGAAAATATGTTTTAGGAGTTCTTAACGGAGATCGAGTAGATGACATACCGTCTACATCAGTTGCAGATCACATCTTTAGATCGGCTACTGTTTCAACTATTGTTCCAACCACTATTGAATTATCTGCAATTACAGGAGATCATATCAACACTATGATTCAATTAACTTCTGCACAATTCGCTAAAACTGATTTGGGTAAAACCTTTGCCGGTGAATCAGACGACGAGTTTGATGGATTCAGAACAATCTTTGAATGTGGTACAGAAAAAACAATACCTCTTCAAACTAGTACATTTGCGAGCTTTAAATCTAATGTTGTACCAACTGGGAGTGGAGTATTCAGAGCTGTCTTATCTAAAGACTACAGATCGGAATTTTTAGTAGCCATAGTTAATGCTCCATCAGATTTAGAATTTACAAATACTGAACGATGTGACCCACCTGTTTTAGAGTGTGGTGAGAACGCTGTAGGTGGGAATGTTGTTTTATTTGAGGAAGATTTTGAAAATATTACTTCAGCAAATGATATTACAAATGCTGGATGGACTAATGTAAATGTAAATGGAGGTAGTACATTATATTCCTCTAGAAGTTTTAGTGGAAATAGATATGTGCAAATATCAGCCTACAGGAGTAATGAAACTCCTCTAGAAACATGGTTAGTGACTCCAGAGATTGATTTAGATGGAACAACAGATGAAGAGTTAACCTTTGAAACGAATACAGGTTACGACAACGGAAATGCGTTATCAACATATGTATCATCTGACTATAATGGTGATGTTACCACAGCAACATGGTTGAGAATTGATGCAGCATTATCTTCAGGGCCATCAAATGGGTATAATAGCTTCTCAAGTTCTGGATCTATAAATATTTCTTGTTTAACCGGGAAATTACATGTAGCGTTTAAATATGAAGGAGCAGATGGTGGGGTAACAACTACTTTTCAAATAGACAATGTTAAAGTTACTGGTAATTAACTAGAAGCTTACAAATAAAAAAAAAGCATCTCTAACGAGATGCTTTTTTTTGTGGAATGACAAACAACTATCAGTCTACTAAAATAATAGCTTTATTGTCTTTTAACTCGATTGTTCCGGACGAAATACTCAATGTTAGAACTTTATCATCATCTGAATGAGCAACAATCTTTGCATGTAATTCATCCAATTCTAAATGTTCCTGTGTATGAACGTGAATTTTTATAGATCCTTGTTTTAAGGTAGACACTACAGCTGCATGATTATTCAGCATTTGAAATTCACCATCTGTACCCGGTACAGATATAGAATCTACGGTAGATGAAAATAATACAGCTTCAGGTGATACTATTTCTAAATGCATAGGTTGTTATTTTAAGCTTCAGCTAACATTTTTTCTCCAGCCTCAATTGCTTCCTCGATAGTTCCTTTTAGGTTAAATGCTGCTTCTGGTAATCTATCTAGTTCACCATCCATAATCATATTAAACCCTTTAATTGTTTCTTTAATGTCTACCAATACCCCAGGGATTCCTGTAAATTGCTCTGCAACGTGGAAAGGTTGTGATAAGAAACGTTGAACACGTCTTGCTCTAGAAACAGCTAGCTTATCTTCTTCTGATAGCTCTTCCATTCCTAAAATGGCGATAATATCTTGTAATTCTTTATAACGTTGTAATAACTCTTTTACTTTTTGTGCACAATCATAATGTTCATCTCCCAAAATTTCAGCTGTTAAGATTCTAGATGTAGAATCTAAAGGATCCACTGCTGGATATATTCCTAATTCAGCAATTTTACGAGATAATACGGTTGTTGCATCTAAGTGAGCAAACGTTGTTGCAGGTGCTGGATCTGTTAAATCATCTGCAGGCACATAAACAGCCTGTACAGAAGTAATAGACCCTTTTTTAGTTGAAGTAATACGTTCTTGCATTGCACCCATTTCGGTTGCTAATGTTGGCTGATAACCTACTGCAGAAGGCATACGCCCAAGAAGTGCTGACACTTCAGATCCTGCTTGTGTAAAACGGAAAATGTTATCTACGAAAAACAATACATCTTTTCCTTGTGCTTCTCCAGCACCATCACGGAAATATTCTGCAATTGTTAAGCCTGATAATGCTACTCTAGCACGTGCTCCAGGAGGTTCGTTCATTTGTCCAAATACAAAAGTTGCTTTAGAGTCTTTCATCCCGGCTTTGTCTACTTTAGACAAATCCCATCCTCCATCTTCCATAGAATGCATAAAATCATCACCATACTTGATAATTCCAGATTCTAACATCTCTCTCAATAAATCATTTCCTTCACGAGTTCTTTCTCCTACTCCTGCAAATACAGAAAGCCCACCATGTCCTTTGGCTATATTGTTAATTAATTCCTGAATTAAAACAGTTTTACCTACTCCGGCACCACCAAATAATCCAATCTTACCTCCTTTTGAATACGGCTCAATTAAATCAATTACTTTTATTCCAGTAAATAATACTTCTGTAGATGTAGATAGATCTTCAAACTTTGGAGCAGCTCTATGAATTGGTAAACCTTGTTCTCCTTCTTTAGGTAAATCTCCAAGACCATCAATAGCTTCTCCAGTTACATTAAATAACCTTCCATAAATATCTCCACCGATTGGCATCTGAATTGGATTACCAGTAGCTACAACTTCTTGACCTCTTTGTAATCCATCAGTTGCATCCATAGAAATGGTACGAACAGTATCTTCTCCAATATGCTGTTGAACTTCTAAAACTAGAATAGAACCATCAGCTTTTTTTATTTCTAATGAATCATAAATATTAGGAAGTTCAGCTGATTCTGTGTTAAACTCGACATCAATTACTGGACCTATAATTTGAGATACTTTACCTGTTATTGTAGACATTGTTCTTACTTTAAATTAATTTCTTAGAAAGAGCTAAAAAAACTCTCATTTTAGGCTGCAAAGGTAAAATATTTACCTGACGTTAAAAAGCTTTTTAATTATAATATTTTGAAAAAAGATCAAAAAAAAAGCCTCATCAAATGATGAGGCTTTTTCTGTAATTTTATATTAAATATTACTCGTTTGTAACTTTAATTTCAACTCTTCTGTTGTTAGCTCTTCCAGCTCTTGATTTGTTAGTGTCGATTGGATTATCTTCTCCAAAACCTTTAGAATCTAATCTAGAAGCGTCAACTCCGTTTTGAACTAAATAATCTTTTACAGCAGCAGCTCTTTTTGCAGATAACTTCTCATTTAAAGATTTGCTTCCAGTACTGTCTGTATGACCTTCAATCATAAAAGTAGCTTTTGAAAACTCTTTCATAATAGTTACTATACCGTCTAACTTATCTGAAACTGTTGGTAAGAATGTTGATCTTCCAGAATTGAATAAGATTGTTTTTGCAAACTCACCCATTTTCTTCTCTGCAACTTCTGTAATTACTGGCTCAGGACATCCGTTATTTGATGCTGGACCTACTTCGCTTTTACAGTTATCATCTTTGTCTAATACTCCATCTCCGTCTGTATCTGGCCATGGACATCCTCCATTTGCTTTTGGCCCATTAACTGAAGCACATTTGTCATCTTTATCTACAATACCATCTCCGTCTGTATCAGGACATCCATTGTTAGCTTTAGTTCCTTTTGCATTTGGACACATGTCATCTTTATCTGCAATTCCATCTGAATCTGCATCTGGACAACCATTTAATGTAGCTAAACCTGCAACAGTTGGACAAGCGTCTTCACCGTCAATGATTCCGTCTCCATCGGTATCAGGACATCCGTTAAATTCTTTTAATCCAGCTACTTCTGGACATGCATCATATTTATCATAGATCCCGTCTCCGTCTGTATCAGTTCCTCCAAATTTAACAACCAATCCTAAAGCATGTTGGAAATGAGTTGGAATCACGTCTGAAGAAGCTTGTTTAACACCACCTTGGTATACAAGCCCTACAGTTTCGCTAAACCATACATTAAAACCATAACCATAATTAATCATTCCGTCTCCTTCGCTATCTAAACTAGTGTATCCACCACCTACATAAACAAAAGGACTAAAGTATTGAGTTGAATTTCCAAAGATACCTTTTACTAAACCATCTAATCCATACTTAAGATTTAAGTCTACAGAAGAATGAACTAAATCTGCATCATCTGCTAAGTTAATTTGGGTAACTCTATTTAAAGACCCAGCCAATTGAAGGGTAAACCCATCTGATAAATATCTTTCGGCAGTAATTCTAGATACCGTAGGAATAGTATTCCAATCCCCAGGAAAAAGAAGGTCATTAAGAAACTCTGTTCCTTCACCACCAACATCATAAGTATCAACGGCGTTAATACCCACACTAACAGCCCATGGATTGTTAGAATCTTGTGCATTTACGTTCACCATTGTTACAAAGGTGAACAATGCTATTGCAACTAATTTTATTCTTTTCATTTTTAAAAAATTTTATTAAATATTTTTTTATCCCACAAAAGTAGTGTGAAAGTTACTATTAACAAAGATAAATCTACAAAAAATTCTTCAAAACGCAAGTTTTAAGCTACTTAATAACGTTTAATTGTCTCCCAATCTTTATAAATGAAACAATTGCCTTGTCTAAATGTTCTTTTGTATGTGCAGCCGACAATTGAACTCGTATTCTAGCTTTCCCTCTCGGAACAACAGGAAAAAAGAAACCAATTACATAAATACCTTCCTCTAAAAGTTTATTGGCCATCTCCTGGGATAGCTTTGCATCATAAAGCATTACTGGAACTATTGCTGCATCTGCCCCAACCAAATCAAACCCTGCTAAAGCCATTTTTTCTCTAAAATAATTCGTATTCCATTCCAACTTATCCCTCAGGGAAGTATCATTGGAGATGATATCTAAAACTTTCAAAGTAGCGCCAACAATAGCAGGTGCTAAAGAATTTGAAAATAAATAGGGTCTAGATCTTTGGCGTAAAATTTCTATAATTTCTTTTTTTCCTGTGGTGTAGCCACCCATAGCACCACCTAGGGCTTTACCAAGAGTTCCTGTAATAATATCTATTCTTCCTAATACATTTTTTAATTCTAATGTACCGCGACCTGTTTCACCAATAAAACCTGTAGCATGGCACTCGTCAATCATTACTAAGGCATCATATTTATCTGCTAAATCACAGATTTCGTCTAATTTGGCAACAATACCATCCATTGAAAAAACTCCATCAGTAACAATAATTTTAAAACGATGTTCATTTTTTGAAGCTTCAATTAACTGCGCTTCAAGAGCTTCCATATTGTTATTGTCATAACGATATCTTGATGCTTTACACAGTCTGACCCCATCTATAATTGAAGCATGATTTAAACTGTCAGAAATAATTGCATCTTCTTTTGATAGCAGAGGCTCAAAAACCCCTCCATTAGCATCAAAAGCAGCAGCATATAAAATTGTGTCTTCAGTTTGATAAAATTCTGCAATTTTAGACTCTAATTTTTTATGAATGTCTTGAGTTCCACAGATAAACCTCACCGATGACACCCCAAACCCATGAGTATCCATAGTATCTTTTGCAGCTTGAATTACCGCTGGATGATTTGACAACCCCAAGTAGTTGTTCGCACAAAAATTAATAACCTCTTCTCCTGTAGAAATTTTAATAACAGCATCTTGAGAAGAAGTAATAATTCGCTCAGACTTGTATAGTCCAGCAGCTTTAATTTCCTCTAATTCTTGTTGTAAGTGATTCTTAATGGCTCCGTACATGTAATTTTTTATTGTGTTTAAGATTGTAAAAATACTTTAAAATTCTTCTATAAAAACGCTTTCATTACTATAAACAAGAATCTTCTTTTGAACAGTATATTTTAATGACTCTAAAACACTTGCATACTTTTCTAATTGAAAACGATGTTCCTCTTTTGCAATTCCAGTTTTATAGTCTAAAACCGTAACTTTATTTTCTTGATCGATAACCAATCGATCTGGAATTACAATCTGATGATTGGACACAATTTCTCTCTCGTTATAGACAACGACATCCTTTGAATAGTACTTTTGTAATTCTGGATGTGTAATGATTTTTAGAATGCTTTCCTCTATTTCGTTTTTTTCTTGAAGAGTTATTTCTCCTTGTTGAACATATTTATGTAAGACTGATTTTACGTCATCTTTAGTGATTATTTCTGATAAAACTTTATGAATAAAAGTTCCATATTGCTTTGCCTCACCCCTAGATGTTCCCCAAAATATGGAAGAATTTGCTAACAGCTTAATTTGATGATTTTTCCAGGGTGTACTGATAAAAGTTTCTTGAATCTGAGATGGAGTTTCTTCATCATAACGCGTTACTTTTTTTGTTGTATCTCCAAAAACATATTCAGTTTCATTTTCATCCCATAAATTATTGTCTTTTAAGAAAGAAATGAAAATTCCTGAATAGTAATTAAAATCTTCCAATCCAGACCTAAGTAGCTTTTTTTTCGTGATGATATACAACTTTTCAGCAGCACGAGTTAATGCAACATATAGCAGATTAAAACTATCTAATTCTAGAGCACTTCTCCATTGGTTATACATTTCTTTTCCTTGATCATTTACATATTGTACTTCTTTGTTGAGAGAAACCAACATGTTTGGGAAATCATCATTGTGATTTTCTAACCAGACTTTTGGATTGATATCTTGATATATGTTTAAATCGCATGGAAAAATAACAATTGGAAATTCCAAGCCTTTAGATTTATGAATTGTCATAATTTTTATGGCTTTTGGATTTTCCGAAGTTACAATACTGAGGGATTCTTTCTTGTGTTCCCAAAAATCTAAAAAATCCTGAATACTTGCTTCTTTAATTTGCTTAGCCAGTACCTCATCTAAAAAAAATTGAACGTAAGCATCAGTTGTGTGTTGCAAATAAAATGATCTAATAATTTGCTCAATTTTTTCATAAAGAGGCGAT
>Ga0208949_1000630_pt1 | contig 13032 bp, 9 predicted proteins | sample AOAMet1_03_M0_10_2_FD_188231 | JGI IMG/M metagenome (GOLD analysis project Ga0208949, IMG submission 188231) | Ammonia-oxidizing marine microbial communities from Monterey Bay, California, USA - CAN11_03_M0_10 (SPAdes) | ecosystem: Environmental > Aquatic > Marine > Intertidal zone | place...
GGCCATTTTTAAAATCTGGTTAACAAAATCGCGGTCAAAGTTTCGGGCAAAGTTTGTTGCGATAGCGCCGGGCATCACGTTGGTGACGCGGATCGTATCCTCTTCCAATTCCTCGCGTAGGCTTGACGAAATTACGTTGACGGCGTGTTTGGTTGCGCCATAAACGCCTGTATTATTGCGTTGCGCTGAAACAGACGAGATGTTGACGATGTGACCTTCAGCGTTGCAGGTACGCATTGCCTGTACTGCTGCCTGGCAGCCGACGAGTAGTCCAAGTACGTTCGTTTCAAGCATTGTTCGCCAGTTCTCAGGGTCGCCCTGCATTATTTTTGCTGGGAACTCTAGACCGGCATTGTTGACCATAATGTCGAGGCGACCGGTTGACTCAACGGCCTGATTGATCAAATCTTGCACCTGTGTGATGTCCCTAATGTCGGCTGTCACAACTTCCGCTTTGCCGCCTTGCTGTTCGATGTGCTTCTTGCACTCGTCCATTAGTGACGCGGTTCTTCCTGTCAGATAAACATGCGCACCAGCGTCACCAAGATGTTCGGCGATGGCTCGGCCAATACCGCTTGAGGCACCTGTAACGATGGCTGTTTTACCTGCCAGAGGTTTTGAGTCTGACATTGTCAGGGTTCCTGTAGAGAGAATAGATGTGATAAATTGACAAAATACGTCTGATATGTCAATTGTTGTTTTCGGTGGATGTGCACGTTCGACAAGTTAAGCTCTCCATAAATACAAGCTAGGATTGATTCGCTCGACTAACTAAATAACATTTGTCAGAATGCGGGTATGACAAAAGATGATAAGCGCGAAGCGATTATTCAGGCAGCCAGCGAGCAATTCCGTCAGTATGGCTATCGCAAAACAGCGATGGATGATATTTCGAAACGCATGGGTATTTCTCGTGCATCCCTGTATTCGTATTTTGATAATAAGGATGAAATCTTCCGCAATGTTTCTCTCTCTATCCATGAGCGAGCCCTTAGCCGGGCGCAAGAGCATCTGGTGGGTGGATGCAGTGGAGCTGAAAGCGTCCCTTCATTGGCGGTCCGTGTTGGGAACGCGCTACTGGCGAGACATAGCCCATTTCAAAAAGCAGTGGCTGAATCTCATCATGGTGATGAATTGTTCGACGAATACAGTCGTCTTTGTGGTGATATCGTGCATGACTCGCATGCGCGTTTTCAGGCGTTACTGGCATCAGCGTTGAATGCGGCTTCTGGAAGTGGAGATATTGACCTAAAAAAAGCGGGAATTACGGGTAAGGCTGCTGCCGAGATATTGAACTTAGGGGCTGCCGGGCTCAAACGTGGAGCCCCCGATCTGGCAATATTTAAGAAACGGATTAAAAACTTTACTAAAGCTTTCATTACCGGGCTTGGTGGGTAGGCATTACGCCGAACTGAGAAGTCCTTGCCACAGTTGACTTTGAAAACGCCTTTCTGATCAGCTTTATCGTTGTAAAATCGCCATAAATGGTGAGATACACTTCTCAAAGCCAAATCAGTGAAGAGTGATGCACATATATCGGTCAACCCGGACAGGCTGCTCGTTATGATTCACATTGAGCCTACGCCGCTTAGGCTGCTGTTCGCCTTCCTCACAATCACTGGTCACGAGAATATGTTTTTGGTAGCTGCACTGGTTGCAATGACGCTGACTTATCGTTGACGGACAATGTGTCCTGTGCCAGAGCGCGAACTTCTGAGATGATGTGGAAAACTGAACTACGGAGCATAGCTTGATGACCGACCCACGAGAATCTAAAGGACCATCGCAATTCACCACGCGAGTGAATAGCCAGGCGGGTAGTATTCTGACGTTGGATGATCCCGGTGATTGGGAGCGTGCCACTCGAGGCAAAATAGCTGAGCACCCGACGGGAGCGATCGCTGGCCCACTGGGCGGTATTGCCTGGAACACTGCAGATTTTGATTTTATGCGCGAGCAGGAACAGTCACCGGATTCTGTTCACCCAAGTTTGTGGCGACACGGTCGCCTGAATGCCGTGCATGGCCTTTTCGAAGTGGCGCCGGGCGTATGGCAGTGTCGTGGTTACGACCTTTCTAATATCACCTTTATTAAAGGGAAAAATGGTTGGATCGTGATTGATCCTTTGACGACAGCAGTCACCGCAGCTGCTTGTCTTGAGCTTGCTAATCAGCATCTTGGTGCCAGACCCGTCACAGCAGTCCTTTACACACATAGCCACGCCGATCACTACGGTGGCATCCTCGGGGTGACAACACGTGAAGATGTTGAAGCTGGTAATGTGCGTATTCTTGCACCTGAGGGTTTCCTTCGTGAAGCGGTCAGTGAGAATTTGTTAGCGGGTCCTGTTATGAATCGTCGCGCGCTCTATCAATTTGGCATCTTGTTGCCAAAAGGGCCGCTCGGACACGTTGATTGTGGTCTTGGCAAAACGATTCCGCTGGCTCAGGGCGACCTGATTGGGCCTACCGAGGAGATTTCTCTGACGGGTACGGAGCTTGATATTGACGGCGTCCGTGTTGTGTTCCAAAACACGCCTGGCACCGAGGCACCGGCCGAAATGAACTTCCTATTCCCGGATCACGGGGCTTTGTGTATTGCTGAAAACTGCACGCATACTTTGCACAATGCGTTGCCATTTCGTGGTGCGCAGGTTCGCGACACACTGGTATGGAGTAAATATATTCAGGAAGCGCTGGATATATTTGGCGATCGAATGGATCTGGTGTTTTCAACGCACAATTGGCCACGTTTTGGTCGGGACGACGCGGTTAAGTATTTGGAACTTCAGCGTGACCTCTATCGGTGGGTGCACGACCAGACATTACGTCGTATGAACCATGGTGAAACTCAGCGTGAAATCGCTGAAGACCTTGTATTGCCAGATTGTTTCGCACGCCACGGCCATACTCGCGGTTATTACGGCACAATTCATCATAATGCCAAAGCAGTGTATCAGCGCTACATTGGCTGGTACGACGGCAACCCGGCTAACCTCAATCCACATACTCCAGAGGCAAGCGGTAAGCGTTATGTTGCCGCCATGGGCGGTGCTGATGCTGTGGTTAAGCAAGCGCACGATGCATTCACCCAGGGTGATTACCGCTGGGTGACCGAGCTTTTGAACCACGTGGTGTTTGCAGAACCCGAACATGAAGGTGCGCGCCTGTTACAGGCAGATGCCTTCGAGCAGCTTGGCTATCAGGCCGAATCAGGCCCATGGCGTGATTCGTATTTGACGGCGGCGATGGAACTACGCACTGCCAGTAATGGGGTAGGTGCCAATCCTCGCAATATCACCGATCAGCTTGATGTTGATATGCTTTTCGATTTAGTTGGTGTTCGTCTGCGAGATCAGGATGTCGGAGAGGCGAGCGGCACAGCTAACTGGACCTTCACAGATATCGACCAGACGCACGTTCTTGGTCTCTCTCACTGTACGATCCATCATCGTGCAGATACGATAGATGACAACGCCGACGTCAACATTGCGAGCACGCGGGCAGATCTCGCTTCGATGCTGCGCGGTGAGCGTACCATCGACGAAGTGATCGACTCGGTTGATGTGAAAGGCGACCCGACAATCCTGCGAACAATATTTTCGAATCTCGATATGTTTAGCGGTCGTTTTGGCATCGTAGAGCCATAGTCAAACCATGTCGATACAGATGTTACTCGTTGAAGACAGCTTACCGTTAGCAGAGACGGTTGTCTCATATTGCGAACTTGAAGGAATAGTTTGTGACTTCGCTTCAACTGGATCGCAAGGGTTAAAACTTGCGCTGGAAAACGACTACGCAGCAATACTACTCGATGTCAATTTGCCCCATATGAATGGGCTCGAAGTATGCGAAGCGATCAGACAGCAGGGTGTTGATACGCCGGTTCTTATGTTAACGGCGCGAGATACGCTCGAGGATAAATTAGCTGGTTTCGATGCTGGCACCGACGATTATCTGGTAAAGCCGTTCGAGCTTAGTGAGCTTGTCGCACGCGTCAGAGCCCTTGCAAAGCGGCGTAGTGCTTTTGCGCAAAAACTGACTGTTGGTTCACTCGAACTCAACTTATCTACTCGTAATGCGACGCGTGAAGGAAAGACAATTATTCTGTCACCAACAGGCTGGAAACTTCTGGAGCTATTAATGCGAGAGTCACCTAATGTCGTCGGCCGTGAGAAGATGACCAAGGCAATTTGGCTAAATGGAGAAGCACCAAGTTCGGATGTCCTCAAAGTCCAGTTGTATCGACTTCGGCAAAAAGTCGACAAGCCTTTCTCATCAAACCTGATACACACGGTAGCAGCCCACGGTGTTGCTTTACGCGCCGATGTCTAGCGAATCGTCACAAACGCTACCAACTTTTCGTCGCCATCTGGTTTACTGGTTTGGTGTTTGTGCTCTCTTAATGATCGTCACTTATTCTCTGTTGCTTGAATACTATCTCGATTTAGGTGTGAACTTGCGCACCCAAACACTTCTGGAGCGAACTGCTCAGGACTATGTGAATCAAGTTAGCACTTCCGGTTCGCCTGGTTTACCTGAATATCGCAACTTAGTAGGCTATCTCAGTTATCAGGATATTCCCGAAGAAATTAAGCTTCTCTTTCCCAAAGAGAGCCTTAGGGACGGTGTTATGCAACGCCGCATCAATGTGGATCTAGATAACGATAATTCACTTGTTCCCGTGGACACTCAAGGGCTTTGTGCTGATGGTAATTGTGCGCTGATTTTTATGTACGTTCACAAAATTTCGGAGCAAGAATGGTTGTATCTGGTTCATGGGATCATTGGTACCGATGACGTCTACGATGCGCTGGAGCTTACGGAACGCGCAACGTTCACCATTGGCAGCTTGTTTGCAGTATTATTAATACTTGTGTCGGTACTTTTGGTCCGCAGCATTGATGCACCGTTGAGGCGCTTAGAGCAATGGACCGCGAATCTGAGCGTAAAAAACCCCAAAGAAAAGCTGACGGGTCTCAAGTATCGAGAACTGGATTCTTTGGCCTCGCGATTTCACTCAGCATTCCAGCGTATGCACGACAGCGTAGAGAATGAAAAACTATTCCTTCGCCATGCAAGCCATGAGCTGAGAACACCCATCGCAATCCTTGGTGCAAATGTTGAGCTAATAGACCGACTCTCTCAGCGGACTGATAGATCCGATGCCGAGCAGGCGGCATTTATACGACAATACCGCGCCATTGATGAAATACAGTTGTTGATGGAAACGCTGTTGTGGATCAACAGACAATCTGGCGATATACCAAAAAAGGAACCACTGGACCTGCGCGCTGAGCTGAAAGAGACGATTGAAAACTACAAACATCTGCTCGAAGGTAAGCATGTGTCGATGAGAATTGAAGGTATTGATCAGACGATCAACCAATCGAGAGCCTCAGTGCGTATTGTGTTGTCTAATCTTGTTAGAAACGCTTTTCAGTACACCACCGAGGGTGAAGTGGTGATTACCCTAGAACCCGGGCGGATATCGGTCCAAAACCTGAATGATACTGACGCGGGTCAGAACAGCGTTCAAGCGGAGTACGGTTTTGGTCTGGGGCTTGAGCTGGTTTCGCTGGTTTGCCAGAAATTTAGTTGGGACTGCCTCATCGCTGAGCTTCCTTCGGGTAGAAAAACCACCGTAAGCTTCTAGCTCAGCCAGCAACCACCCTTTCTTGCCGTTTGGCAGCGTTGAATGCCACCTTGTTCACCTGATGTTTACCAGTCTTGGTATAGCATTAAAATTTCGCTATCTCCTTCTAAACAATCAGCTTCAGGTTAGATATGAAACTCCTACGCCTTAAACCTTTGCTCGCCGGGATATCCGCCATCTCACTTTGTATAGTGATAGTTGTCACAGGCCCGGAGTCGCTAGAAGCCAGTCTTCCATCGGGGCAACCGCAAGTGACTACAGCAATAATTGAGCGTTCAATGATCACGAGCGCTGTCAGCGCATATGGCACGCTCACGCCAAGACAGGCGCTGAAACTCACCTCGCAGGTGCCGGGCGAAATCACTTGGGTGAGTCCTGACCTGTTTGCTGGAGGGCGAATCAAAGCAGGGCAGGCGCTGTTCCGTATTGATCAAAGAGACTATGCGATAGCGCTCGCGAGTGCTGAAGCAAAGTACGCTCAATCGGAAGCGAATATCGATCTTGAGCGTGGTCGATCTGAAAATGCCGAACTTGAATGGTCCAAGTGGCAGAGAATTCAGGGCGATGAGAAACAAGCAACATCGCTTGCGCTACGCGAACCCCAGCAGGCGGAAGCACTTGCAGTACGTGCCTTCAATCTCGCAGAACTTGATAAAGCGAAGCTTGCTTTACAGCGTACTGTTGTCAGCTCACCCTGGCCCGCGAGTGTGATTCATTCGACGGCGATCTCCGGTCAGCTGGTTTCTGTCGGAGATTCGACGGCAACACTTTACCCTGTCGACTATGCGATTGTTGAACTGCAGGTGTCACTAAAAACGCTGCGGCTGCTCGATAGTGGCATACAAAAGGTAGAACTTAGGCCAATCGATATGCCCGACTCGGTGCCAGTTGAAGCCGAGTTTGAAGGAATAGTAAGAAACCTGGCAAATGATACGAGACTGGCAACGGTTCGGGTCCGAGTTAAGCGGCCGCTGGATAACAATGCCTGGGCATACGGCATGCATCTAGCAGCTAACATCATTACTAGCGCGCATCAGATGGCTACAAAAGTCCCGGCTAGCGTTATCGTGAGTGGCAATCTGATTTGGGTTTATCGCGACGGGCGTGCAATTCGCCATCAAGTGAAGCCGATAGAACACAAAGGCGACCTGGTCGTGGTGGAAGACAATTTCAGCCAAGGCGATAGCCTGATTATTGAGCGGCCAATTGGACTCTTTGATGGTGCTGAAGTCGCTGCGGTGGGAATTTAGGTATGGTAACCAGACAAGGCATTTCCCACTGGTTCCTGGACAACCCAACGGCTGCCAATTTGCTGATGTGGGTTTTGATTGCAAGTGGCATTGTGGCAATTTTCACCATGCGCCAAGAAGTCTTTCCTACGATGGTAATTGACACCATAGAAATCCGTGCGGAGTATCGCGGCGCTACTGCATCAGAAGTTGAATCAGAAGTTGTCCAACCTATGGAGCAGAGTATTAATACGTTGCTCGACATTAAGACAGTCGTTAGTGAGGTGCGGGCAGGTGGCGCCAATATTTTTGTGATGCTTGATAGCGGTGCAGATACACAACGGACGCTCGACGAAATACGTTCCTCCATTAGCGGCATCAGTTCATTGCCTTCGGATCTGGACCCTCCAATTATTACTCAGGTCCGAGATGGTGGCGGTGAAATGGACATAGGCTTCTACGGGTTCAGTTCACGGGAGGAGTTGTTTGATTTTTCGGAGCAAGTAAGAGCCCGGCTCCTCGCTTTGCCAACGGTTGGCCAGGTTGAAGTGGAAGGTGCCGGTGAACCGGAGGTTGCTATACGGGTTTCGCCACATCATATGCGTCTGTTTGGTGTTTCCCTAAGCCAAGTGGCTGCACGAATACGGCGCGCCACATTTGAATTGTCCGGTGGGGCTTTTCGTAGCTCTATCGGAGAGTATGGATTGGCGACGGGTTCGGACCGGCGTTTTGCAGCAGAATTTGGCGACATCGCCATTGTTGAATCAACAAGCGGTGCGCCGCTCACGTTAACGCAGATTGCAAACATTGAAGATAGTTTTCGCCCTGACGGGGTTCGATTCAATATTAATGGTTCCCCTGGCTTTTTGATGACTGTATATGGAGCTGGACAATCAACACCACAGGATATTTCGAGCACGGTTCGCGCTGAAATCGAACTGATAGAGTCAGAAATGTTTGCCGGGGGCGTCGTGATATTTGACGACGATGCGAAAAGTTACGCCGATCGTGCTGGCATACTCGTCGAGAGCGCCATGATCGGTCTGGTGCTTGTGCTGATTCTTTTGTTTCTTGTCTTGGAGCCGCGCGTCGCCCTCTGGGTTGCGATCGGTCTGCCCGTTGCAATGTTTGGTGGTGTCGCAGTTTTTGCTTTGACGCCTTACACCATCAATTTTGTTTCAATCTTCGCTTTTGTCATCGTCATTGGGGTCGTAGTTGATGATGCGGTGGTGGTGGGTGAGTCCGTTTTTTCTGGAATACAGGAAGGTAAATCTTCACTAGAGGCTGCCCGGGACACCTTGGATAGGTTTGGTGGAGCTATTACGCTTGCCATTGTTACGAACATCGTTGCCTTCGTGCCGATACTATTTATGCCGGGTGAGCTTGGGTTATTTCTACTTGCCATTCCCGTGGTCACAACCTGCGTATTTCTCGTATCGTTGATCGAAGCTTTGTGGATTCTGCCCTCGCATCTCGCTTACAGCAAGCTTGGGACCATGTCAGCTGAAAAGCCTCGCCGAATACAAATGCTGTTCGAACGCGCTCGCGATAAATACTTCATGCCTTGTATTCAATTTGCGTTAAGCAATCGGGCGGTAATAATTTTTGTTGGTCTAACCATTTCTGCGGCTATTTTCAGTTGGATACTAAGTGGGCGCATACCTATTGCACTACAGCCACAATTTGAGAGCCAGGAAGTTCATGCTACCTATGCACTGACACCAGGTGCATCGCAGCAACAGGTTGATGAAATGGCGCGCAACATCGAAACGCTTGGATTAAAAGCGCTCTCAACATTCGGCGGACGCGATGATATAGATGGTGTGCGCGCTCAGGTTGGTGCGCCAGCAAGTCATAAAGGTCGAGTGAGTTTCACGCTGGTCGAACCGGAATTGAGATCTTTTAGTGCCACTGAATTTGCGACCCGATGGCAGGAAGAGATTGGTCAACCCGCTGAATTGACGGAACTCGCGATGGATTACGTTAATGGACCTGGTGGGGGCCGGGATCTCACACTTGAAATAGCGCACGCGAGCCCAGCTGTAAGTCGGGCCGCGGCTGAAGAACTCGTGCGCGAACTTAAAAAGATCGCGGGTGTTGAACAGATCTCGTACAGCGGAAATTCGTTTCGATCTGAAGTCAGGTTCGAGTTGACGCCGACAGGACGTGCACTGGGCTTTGATGAGTCTGAAGTATCCAGCCAAATTCGCGCGCAACTTGATGGTCTAGAGGCAACACGCCTGACACGTGGTGTAAATGAAGTGCGCGTTATGATTAGGGGCCGTCAAAGCAACCAACGCACGTTACCTGATCTTAGTGGACTTATTCTTATTTCAAATAGCGGTCAACACGCCGTACTTGGCGATCTTGCGACGATTCATTGGCACCGAGGGGCGGTTCAGCTGCGCCGAATCAATGGTCAGAGAGTCGAGCGGGTTGAAGCGAGTATCAATTCCTCTTCAGTCTCAAAAGCTTTGGTAGAAGATCTGGTGAGTGATACGCTGCTACCTGGTATTGAAGCCCGGTATCCGGGACTGATTACCTGGGATGAGGCGATAGATACCGGCGAAGATGCTGAAACCGCTCAAAACCTGTTGCTAGCGACGATCGGTATGTTGGTCAGTATATTTATATTGGTCAGCGCCTACACTCGAAGCTCTCTGCGGGGCGCGGTATTGTTATCAGCACTCCCGATTTGTGCGGCTGGCGCCTTTCTTGGACATTTTGTCCTCGGCGTGGACCTGAGTGCCGCAAGTTTTATGGGTGTCCTCGCGCTCAGTGGGCTCGTTATCAATGCTTGCTTGTTATTGCACTTGCGCTATATGGAAGGTATCCATGCAAATCAAAGCTCTGAAACATCAATGCTCAATGCTGTACATGACCGTTTTCGCCCGATCGTTCTTTCAAGTATCACAACCTTACTGGGTTTGACGCCCTTGATTTTCAGTAATTCGATTCACGCGGCGCCCTTACAACCTGTCGCCATATCTGTTGGCTTTGGTATGGTATTCTCAATTCCGGTGATACTTATTCTTTTGCCATGTATCGTGGTTTCGCTAGAGCAGAATTCAGAAAAAAGCATGCAGGAAACAGCACTGTCACAGTCAGTAATGCCTGTAAGTCGCTAAAAAAGTAGCCATGGGCAACAATCGTGCAGGACCATCAGGTAATGGTTAGCGGCAACGTACAGAGACTATTGAATAATGGTGAATAGATTACTAACGCATCGCAAGGTGTTGGCAGTTATCACCGTCGTGTTGCTAGTGCTTTTTTTCGGTCGACTTTTGGTTCGATATGCGACACCTATTGAGTTTGCCGGAGAGCAAGGTGACCCGACCATAACATGGCCTTACCAGATTGATGCCACAGAACCTTGCTGGCTTAAGCTTAATCGAGACGAGCGCCCGATCATTCGCGTTAACTGCTTTGCGATTAAGGGTGTCCTTCACACGCACTCGAATCGCTTTGCGCCTCTGGCGTCGCTACTCGACCAGTCATGGACGCAGGTTGTAAAAGAGCATCCTTCAATAGAGGTGCTGATCGACGATAAAGTCTATCAATTCGAAGCTCGGAAAATTGAGGCTGAAGAGAGAAGGCGTCAGATTCTGAACGATCGGCACTACCGATACATTCCAGACGGGATTCAGATCTATGCCTTAACATCAGGGTCTTCAGAAAGTCTTGCTCGTTAGTGCTTTTGCTGATTGTCGCTCTATCGCCTGTAAAAAGTGTGTATCCAAAACATCCTAGGGGTCAAGAGAGGCGTTAACCATAGTCGGTCGTGGGTTCATTGTTTTTATTGCAATCTCAATTTGGCACCAATACCTCAGAGTGTTTAAGTGATCGCTTTTTGATGGGGCCTGCACTGAGCGAGTGTCTACCTTCGCCAGACGAGAATCGAACTATTATTGAGAGAATTAACCACGTCTCTTAACATACCGTGGTAAGCACAGAAGTAGGGGTTCCGTGTGCTGTTAGTTTTGGAACCAACGATGAGACGTAAAGCGAAAGAGGACACCTAAAACAGGTGAAATCTAAAAAAGTGAAGTCTAAAAAAGTGAAGTCTAAAAAAGTGAAGTCTAAAAAAGTGAAGTCTAATAAAGGTGATACCTAAAACAATTATATAAAAGGATAAAACCCATGAATAAAAGCATAATTTTTTTTGCTCTAGGCATTTTTTCTTTTTCTTTGTCCGCGTATTCAGCACCACAAACTTCGACCCAGGATGAATCGTATTCCGAATATTTTTTCTGTAATTTGAATGACGGCAAAGATCTTGATGATGTGCGCAGTCAAGCTAAAGAATACGGGGCATTCGCAAAATCTGAAGGTAGTAAATATTCACAAGCGATGTTGACACCGATGCATGCTGGAGATACTGATGGTACCGATTATATCTTGTCTGGCCGTTGGCCCAATGCCACGGAAATGAACCGCGAGTGGAGGTCTTACAGTAATGAGTACAAGGGGCCCTCGGGAGAAGCTGCCGGAACCTGTCGGCGCAGCTATCTTTTTAGGGACACAAAATTAGCTCATCGCCCCATGCCACAGAATCAATCGGACATGAAAAAGCCCTTCGAATATCTAAGTTGTAATTATGTTGAAGGTGCAGATCGTGATGATCTACTTGAGCTCTATCGAGCTATTGAGGCTGCGTCATTTGAGTTTGGGCTAGATGGCTGGGGAATACATCTGCTTGAACCCAACAATGGCTTTGATGAGACCTATACAGCAGATTTTACGCTATTAAGGCATTGGTATTCATTTGACAAGCGAGCTGAGATGACGGAGAAATGGCCGGCCTGGGTGGATTTTTTGAGTCAATCAGGTTTGCCCAAGAAATACGCTGCAACGTTAAGCTGCAATAATTCCAAAACATGGCTGAACGAATTGGTGACTACCACCTTGTAGCCATGCCCAAGTGGGTGAGTTTTACGTCACGTTTGTCGACGGGTGGATATCTTCGTTCGCCTAGCGGCAGTAGATCAGTTCGGTGGTTGCCACCTCAGGACGTCGGTCAGGTTTAGATCGGCGTGCTGGCAGTACCCAAACTGGACTGCCGGTTACTTGATTGTTTGGTCTAGGCTTTAGATTTATCTAAAATTGAGCCTCGGAAAACTCATCAGCGAGGCACTTTGCTCATCAGTAAAAACACTAGTGGTATGGTTAGTGGGGCCGCTAGAATCATCGCCAACAAGCCAGTATAGAACCAGCTTCGTTGCGCTGCGCCTGCAGCTATTGGTTCTGGTGAGTAGGGTTCGAAGTATTTACCTGAGTAGAGATGAGGGTAGTCGTTAAACTGCGCTTGCATGTGAGCTATCCATTCCCGTAAGCAATTTAAGCGTTCGTCGCGCCGCAATGCAGTAAGTGGGGGTACGGAAATGCTTGAGTGACACTGAATGATACCAAATAACATCATGTCTCGAATGCCCGGTGCCTCGCCATCTAGAAAAGATCGACTCGATGCTTGTAGTATGCGTTCCCATGCTAGGAACTGGTCGCCAAAATTTTTCGGCTCTTGGGTTTTCATAACCCGCTTGGCGAAGTTGATCAGCGTGAACATATACAGCGCAATAAAGCTGCGTCCGAAGTTACCAATAGCGCGTTTGATCACAGAGGGTGAAATATCACCGGCTCGAGCAAAGGCGGAAAAAAATTCAAGCAAACTGTCTGGACGATGTAGGACGCCTTGCCAAGCAGCTTTAACTGATAGCAGGTCTTCAGCAGATATTGGCTCAAGTCCGAGTTTGACTAGAATCTCCGCTGATTCAACCTGCCAAGCTCCCTCATTGATTGAGACCGCCGGCATCAAAACGCCCCATTTTTTTAACACTTGCCACGGCGGTAGTGAACGTAAACGGTAGTCGATGCCTTTGTGGTGTAATGTCAGTAATACTGCCTGCACCCAGGGAGAGTGATCAACGCCGTAGACTTCAACTTCCATAGTTAAACCTATCATCAAATGCCAGAACTAGCAGACAGCGAACCTCAGAGCTGTCTGTTAGCCGGCTTTCGTATTTTAGGAGGCTTTACCAGGCTGCCTTGTACATCTTTTCAATGGCCTCAGCATCAACTGGAATTGGATTTGAAAAGTTTACTGGGTCAGCCACAGCGTCTTGAACAAGCACATTGAGCAGATCGTCCTCAC
>Ga0208949_1000637_pt1 | contig 12977 bp, 10 predicted proteins | sample AOAMet1_03_M0_10_2_FD_188231 | JGI IMG/M metagenome (GOLD analysis project Ga0208949, IMG submission 188231) | Ammonia-oxidizing marine microbial communities from Monterey Bay, California, USA - CAN11_03_M0_10 (SPAdes) | ecosystem: Environmental > Aquatic > Marine > Intertidal zone | place...
GTTGGTGAGTACACTAAATTGATTGATTTAGCGGAAAACACTAAAGGAGTTTACTTCTTAGAGATTACAACAAATACTGGTGTAGTTAACAAGAAACTAGTACTGCAATAAATAATCTAAATTAATAACACTATGAAAAAAAGAATATTCTTATTAAGTATAATTATTTTAATTTCAAATTCCTCATTTTCACAAATAAGAAATTGTGGTACAATGGAACATCTTGAAGAGCTTAAATCAAAAGATGTAACATTGAACAAAAAAATGGAAAAAAATGAAAATAATTTGCAAAATTTAATTCAGTATTATTCTTTTAGTAATAATCCCAATATATTAACAATTCCTGTCGTTGTTCATGTAGTATACAATAATTCTACAGAAAACATAAGTACTGCTCAAGTTCAATCTCAAATTGATATTCTAAATGAAGATTTTAGAAGATTGAATTCTGACGCATCCAATACTCCTGCAGGATTTCAAACTGTTGCTGCGGATTGTGAAATAGAATTTTGTTTAGCTAATATAGATCCAAACGGTAATCCTACAACTGGAATTACGCGTACTTCAACTTCGCAATCATCATTTAGTATGACAAATAATGGAGTGAAATTTTCATCTTCTGGAGGTGTTAATGCTTGGAATACATCTGATTATATGAATATTTGGGTATGTGATTTAAGTAGCGGTCTTTTAGGTTATGCTCAATTTCCTGGAGGTCCTTCAAGTACAGATGGAGTTGTATGTGACTATGCTTACTTTGGAAATGTAGGTACTGCAACATACCCATATAATTTAGGAAGAACTGCGACACATGAAGTCGGACATTATCTTAATTTATTTCATATTTGGGGAGACTCAAATTGCGGAAACGATTATTGTAATGATACTCCACAACAAGCAGGAGAAAATTACGGTTGTCCTAATTATCCTTCAACATCTTCATGTAGTGGTAATGGACAATTTGGAGATATGTTTATGAACTTTATGGATTATACAAATGATGCATGTATGAACATGTTTTCTCAAGACCAAAAAGTTAGGATGATCAATTCTATTAATTCGTATAGGTCTGGCTTATTAAATAGTAATGCATGTCAAACTGATATATATGGTTGTATGGATCCAAACGCTACAAATTATAATTTAAATGCTAATATTGATGATGGTTCATGCTTTTATCCTTGTTTATTAGATGAAGTGACATTAATTATGACTGATTCCTATGGTGATGGATGGAATGCAAATTCTATAACAATTAATGGAGTGGACTATGCATTAGCTGATGTAAATGGTGACTTTACTACTTCAAATGTATTTACTCAATATCCTGGTGGATATGAAGATTCAGTTGTTTTATGTATGGATTTATCAACATGTATTAATGTAACTTATAATTCAACTGGTGCTTATCAAAATGAAAATTCATGGTCAATTATTGGTGGTAGTGGAAGTGTTTTAGCTTCAGGAAATAGTACTTCTGGAGTAGTTTCAATTGGCTCGTGTGTGTTGGGTTGTACAGATGTTACAGCTTATAATTTCAACCCTAATGCGACAGTAGATGATGGATCATGTATTGCTATTATTTTAGGTTGTACAGATGCTTTAGCTATAAATTACAATGCTTCTGCAAATACAGATAACGGTTCTTGTACATATTCAAATGTATGTTCTGAACCAATACCAACCGGATTATTTACTTCTAATATCGTTCATAATAGAGCAACAATCAATTGGGATAATATGAATGATGCAAACTGCACTGTTGATCAGTATCGTATAAAGTACAGAGAAGTTGGAACTAATAGTTGGAGTCAGAAAAATATGTGTACCCCTCTTGGTAGTTGTACTTGGGCTTGTAATAAGACTGATAAGTTAATCTTAGGATTAAATCCTAGTACTACTTATGAATATCAAATAAGAGCTTGGTACTGTGGAGCAGGTAATAGTGCTTGGTCAAGCCTTAATACATTCACTACTTTAGATGCTTGTCCAAATGTTGGAAACTTAACTGTTAGTACTCCTAGTACTACTAAAGCGACCTTTAATTGGGATTCTTCTAATGGTGTATATGAATTTGTAAGAATAAAAATGAGAGTAGATGGTATTGTAAATCCAATAAGCTCTGATTGGTTTAATGTTGGAGGAGCTGGAGTATCGTATCCTACATTTACAAAGAACAAGAACAACTTAACTCCAGGAGAGACTTACAGAGCACAGGCAAGAACCTGGTGTGATCCAAATGGTGGTGCTTATAAATCTGATACTTGGACACCACTTGTTTATTGGACACAGCCAACTATTAGAATTGAAGGTGGTGAATCTATCGCAAATCTGGAAGTATATCCTAATCCATCTAATGATGTATTTAACATTAGCTTTACTTCAGAATCCATACAAGACTTAAGAGTTAGAGTACTAAGTATTGTTGGAGAAGAATTAATAGTTGAAGACTTGCAACAGTTCATTGGTGAATACACTAAGAAAGTATCTCTAAATGAAAATGCTAATGGAATCTACTTCTTAGAAATAGAAACTAAGGATGGTGTAATTAATAAGAAACTTATTTTACAATAAATACAATTATGTGCTAAAAAGATTGTTTAAGTATTTTGAAATTAATAACTTCATGGCCTTAATCAAAAAAATAAAAGAATGAGAAATTTAATATTATTATCACTTATTGTAGTCTTTTCTGCTTGTAATCAATCAGATAATTTAGATTTATACAATACAAATGTGGCAATTGCTAAAAAAGCAATGTCTTGCTATGAAACACCTGCAGATTTTGAGACATTTAAGTCTTTAATTCATGAAGATGTTGTACATCAATCACCTATGTACGGTCAAGGACAAATTGACTATGAAGGTGTTTTAGGTCAAGCAAAATTTTATATGGGAGGTTTTACTAATGTAAAATTTACTAACGCTGTTTGGTTGCCTGGTGTAGATACTGTAAATCTTCAGAATAATGGAAGCGTAAGAGTTTATGGGACATGGTCAGGTGAAAGTATTGAGACAGGAAATTCTTTCTCTGTAGATTCTTATCATTACTTTGATATTGATGGCGGTAAAATAGTTAGCTCTGGTGACTTCTTTGATGCTACCGGAATGGTTATGGCTGTTTCTGCTCCAGCACCATCTGAGACTGAGACTGAACAATAGTAATTTTCACTTTAGCTTAATAGCCTTGATTTATTAAATCAAGGCTATTTTTTTTAAATCTTTGAGTAATTTTAGTAACTGCTACATTGTCTAGTATAAAAAATGGTTCTTGTTACATCTATTTCATTTGTAATTTGACTACTTGTGTCATTAAAATTAGTTTGGATTTGATATCTGTAAACTAGAGAATCTCTTTTAAGAGTTAAAATTTCACCAGATTTCACATTAAACAAAGAATCTTTTTTATGCAAATTAGGAACTGAAATTCCAAAAAATGATCTGTTATCTAAATAGCGAACGCCATTAAAATCTATATTTAAAAGATCATTATCTTCAGTATATTCTCCATAGCTAGTATATCTGTATGGTGAATCATGTGAATAATAAAGATTTCCATCTTCGTTTGGGTATTTATAGAAAGTAATATTGTGTGGAAATATATCTTCATAAATTGAATCATTAATTAATGAATCTCCAATTAAAATTCCATTTAAATAAATATTGAGAATTCCAGAATCTAAGGCCATTTGAGCTGTCCAAGAATTCTCCCATTCTGAGTATAGGTTAAATTGGCAAGAGTTATCAGGAATATCTGCTGACCCACTATAATTAGAAGCTAAGCAATCCATGCAACCATGTTCTTGTTTGATACAAGAAAAGATTGAGCATGAAATTAAAATACTGATTATTATTTTATTCATATCTTATAATATTTTTTGTTAAAATCGTAAGCCCCAAGTAACAATCACAGGAGAAATTGATGGATGTTCAAAATCAAAATAATAAGCGTCAGACATACCTAAAAATATTGCTTCTCCTGATTCCGGATCTACTATCCATTGTTCTTTTTTATAAAAATCTGAATATTCTGATGGACTAATCTCCACGGAAAATACATGTCTCTCATTAAAATTAAACTGTAATGAAGTTAAAATTGGAAACAACCTAAAGCCTACAAGAGTAGCAAAGTTATCTCCACCAATTCCAAAACTAATCTTAGCAGTTCCAACTGATGGTAAAGCAATTCCGTATTGATAATCAATTAGCATATTATTATCAAAATAAATAGTCTTTCCCCAGGTATAAGAAACACCTGGCGGTAAACCAACATTCCATTCGTTATATTCTGTTGTGTTTTGTGAAAATACAAGCAATGGACTTAAAAATAAAAGGATTATTAATTTCTTCATACTACAAATTAAGTAATATACTTATAACAATATATGCTATGCATAATAAATCTAATCTAAGAATTTTATTTTTCAAATTTTTATATCATAAAATCAATAATAGAACCTTACAATTATTTTTAACAAATCAAACTAAAAGAAATGAGATAAATTAGCTATTTTTGTAGAAAACCATAAATTATGACTCAGTTTTTAAAATCTTTATTTTCATTAATTATCTTATTTACACTATCTTTTAACCTATCAGCAAATGCTAAAGACATTAAGTTAAGTGAAAATTCAAATAAGTTTGTAGTAACATCAAAATCACTATCCGAATTTTCATTTGTTCATTATCTTTCAGAGATTAATACATTAAATGTAAAAAAAGATTCTTACGAATTTGTAAAATTAATTGTTGAGGGTTATAGTAAAAATGCTAAAAATGGAAATGCTGAACTTCCAGTAATTCAAAAATTAATTAACGTTCCCTTTGGTGCTGATATTGAAGTTTCTATTTCAAAAAAAGAACAGATAATAATATCGTTATCAGATTACGGAATTGATAATTTAATTTTTCCTTCTCAACCATCACTTTCAAAAAGTGAAAACGCTGAAGATGTACCTTTCTATTTTAATGAGGATTACTATGATTTAAATGATTTTCATTCAAATGAATTAGTTTCGACAAAACTATTAGGAAAAATGAGAGGTCAACAACTAGCACGTTTATCGCTATCCCCATTTAAATATAATCCAACTACAAATGAACTTGTAATCACTACTAAATTAGAAGTTAATGTTAACTTTAAAAATATAGATTTTGAATCTCATTCATCCAATATAAGTAAGTATTACTCCCCACATTTCAATCATTTGTTTAAGAGTTCTATAAATTACATCCCTGTTCAGGATAAAGATTTAATTACTACATATCCTGTAAAGTATGTTATTGTATCTGACCCAAGCTTTCAACCTGCTTTACAACCTTTAATAGATTGGAAAACAAAAAAAGGTTTTAACGTAATTGAAGCTTATACAAATGACCCATTAGTTGGAAATACTACATCTTCAATTCATGCATTTATCAAAAACATGTACGACAATGCTACATTAGCTGATCCTGCACCGACTTACTTGCTAATTGTTGGTGATGATGCTCAGGTTCCATCTTTTTCTGGAAATTCTGGTTCTCATTTATCTGACATGTATTACTGTGAATTTGATGGTAATGGTGATTTTTACCCTGAAATGTATTTTGGTAGAATGTCTGCAACTAATTCTGGGGAAGTCGAAATACAAGTTAACAAAACATTAACATACGAGCAGTACACTTTTCCTGACCCATCATATCTAGACGAGATAGTGCTTGTTGCTGGAGTTGATGCTCAAATGGCGCCAACTTATGGAAATGGGCAAATTAATTATGGTACTGATAACTACTTTAATATTGCCCATGGATTAACTATACATAATTATCTTTATGGCTCAGGAACACCAATCACATCAGATATGTCACAAGCATCTCCCGCTATTATAGCAGATATTAGTAATGGTGTAGGTTTTGCTAATTACACTGCACATTGTGGTCCTTCTGGATGGTCTGACCCATCATTTGAACTTTCAGACATAAATGGCCTTCAAAATTATGATAAATACGGAGTGATGATTGGAAATTGTTGTCAATCGAATAAGTTTGATGTTGCTGAGTGTTTTGGTGAGGGTTTATTAAGAGCAAGTAATAAAGGTGCTGTTGCATATATAGGTGGTAGCAATAACACATATTGGAACGAAGACTTCTGGTGGGGTGTAGGAAATGGTTCTATATCAGCTAATCCTACTTATTCAGGAACAGGATTAGCTACTTATGATTGTCTTATGCATGAGAATGGAGAAATTCAAGACGATTGGTTTATAACCGCTTCACAGATGATGTATTCAGGCAATTTAGCGGTAACTGAAGCAGGAGGTTCTGAAGAATATTATTGGGAAATCTATCATTTAATGGGAGATCCATCACTTATGCCTTATATTGGTGTGCCTACTCCATTAGTTGTTTCTCACGCTGCTGCTAGCCCTGTAGGTATTACTAATTTTACTGTTAATACTGAGGAAAATGCTTATGTAGCGATATCAATGAATGGGGTATTACTAGATGCCAAGTTAGCTGATGCAACGGGTGTAGTAAATTTATCCTTTCCTGCCATTTCTAATGTTGGTGTAGCAGATATTGTAATTACTAAACAGTTTAAAGAACCTTATATAGGCGCAGTTCAAATTATATCTCCAAACGGACCATATGTTATTTATGCATCTAATACAATAACAGATGTTAATGGAAATAATAACTCATTGGCTGACTATAATGAACTTGTAGATATGTCAATAGACCTTCATAATGTTGGTTCTAATAACGCTACAAGTGTAAATGTTGTAATCACATCTAATGATCCATATGTAACCTTAATTAATAATACAGTTAATGTTCCTATAATAAATGCTTCACAGATTGCTACGCTTCCTGCACCATTTAGCTTTCAAGTATCTTTCTTTGTTCCGGATCAACATCCTGCATCTTTTTTATTAACAATGACTGATAATTTAGGAAATTCTTGGAATTCAAATCTTACTGTTATAATTAACGCTCCTGTTTTAGATGAGACTAACTTTGCTGTTGATGATGCTGTACTTGGTAATAATAATGGGGTGTTAGATGCTGGTGAGACCTTAGATTTAATTGTTGATGTAACAAATGTAGGCCATGCTGATATTGCTAATTTATCAGCTGACTTATCGTGTCTTTCTTCTTTCGTTACTGTAAATTCATCATCTATTAATGTTCCAAATTTAGCAGTTAATGGACAACAATCAATAAATTTTAATATTACAATTGATCCTAATACTCCTGTTGGTACTCTTGCACAGTTTCCATTTGATTTAACTGATGGTTTCTATTCTTACTCTAATACTTTTAGTCAAACTATTGGAATAATAGATGAAGATTATGAGACAGGTGACTTTACTCAATTTGCATGGGTTAATGATATTGATTATCCTTGGACAATAGATAATGTAAATGTCTATGAAGGGGTTAACTCAACAAAATCTGGTTCATCTTTACCTGATGGTGAGGTTTCTCATCTAGATATCAATGTTGATGTAACTGCGCCTGGGCAAGTTTCATTTTATAAATTTGTTTCTTCTGAACAAGATTATGATTTTCTACAATTTTACATCGATGGAAATAAACAAGGAGAGTGGTCGGGTATAGATAATGCTTGGAGTTTTGTTTCATTTCCTGTGAGTGTTGGGAATCACGATTTTGAGTGGGAATATGATAAAGACGGAGCTGTTTCTGATGGACAGGATTGTGCCTGGTTAGATTATATTGTATTTCCTCCTATTGATTTAGGCTTATCTACTAATGTTAATATTGAAGATTTTGATTTTGAACTTTTTCCAAATCCTAGCTTCGGTAGTTTTAATTTAACTTATAATGATGATAAGCAACACGATATTGAGATTTATGATGCTAAAGGCAAACTTATCAGAAAAATGAATAACCAAGTTGTCAAATCATCGCTAGATATGAGTAGCTATTCAGCAGGTAATTATACTTTAAAGGTGATGCCAGAATCAATTACATATCAAATAGTTAAGCAATAGTGGGTAAAGCGCTAGGTATTGATTATGGTACTAAGCGCACTGGTATAGCTATTACTGATGCTTTACAATTAGTTTCTAGTGGATTAACTACTGTTGCAACTCATACACTAGAAGATTTTATTGAAAAGTTGTTGTTAAAAGAAAATATTGAATGTTTTGTAATTGGAGATCCAAAAAATTTAGATGGTTCTAAAACTGATAGTACTGGTCATGTTTATGGATTTGTGAAAAGACTTACGAAGTTATATCCTGAAATTTGTGTACATATGATCGATGAGAGATTTACTTCTAAAATTGCAAGTAGAAGTATTTTAGCTAGTGGATTGAAAAAATCAAAAAGAAGAGATAAGTCATTAGTTGATGAAGTTAGTGCTACAATTATTCTACAAAGTTATTTAGACTCTATTAGGTAATTTTTTTTTCAAGAATTTGCCTGTGATTGAAGTTCTAGAATTAATTATATTTTCAGGAGTTCCTTCAAAAACTATCTTACCACCATTATCACCTCCTTCAGGTCCAAGATCAATAATCCAGTCTGCACATTTTATTACATCAAGATTATGTTCGATACAAATAATCGTATGACCTTTTTCAATAAGCGCATGAAATGAATTAAGAAGTTTTTTTATATCATGAAAGTGAAGTCCTGTAGTTGGTTCGTCAAAAATAAATATTGTCTTTTCAGCTGTATTTCCCTTACTTAGAAATAATGCTAATTTTATTCGCTGTGCTTCGCCACCACTTAAAGTGTTAGATGATTGGCCTAATTTAACGTACCCTAATCCAACATTATAAAGTGGTTGTAATTTCTTAGCTATTGAGTCCTCATTGTTTTGCCTGAAAAAAGTAATTGCTTCATTCACTGACAAGTTTAAAATTTGAGAGATATTTTTATCGCCAAATTGTATCTCTAAAACTTCATTTTTAAATCTTTTGCCTTTACATTCTGTACATTCAAGATAAACATCTGCCATAAATTGCATTTCAATTTTAGTTTCTCCTTCACCTTTACAATTTTCGCAACGTCCTCCATCTACATTAAAAGAGAAGTATCCCGGAGTATATTTTCTTGATATTGATAACTTCTGGGCGGCAAATAATTTACGTATATCATCATATACTTTAAGATAAGTTGATGGGTTAGACCTAGAAGATTTTCCAATTGGATTTTGATCTATAAATTCTAATTTTGTTAAATTTTTTGTAGTTATTTGAATTGTATTATAATTTTTGTTTTCTTTTGAAAAATTGCCAAAATGATTATTAAGTGCATTTCTTAAAACATCTCTCACTAGCGTAGATTTTCCTGAGCCACTCATTCCAGTAACCAGAGTTAATCCCCCAACAGGTATAGATATATCCAAATTTTTCAAATTGTGTTGTGTTATCTTTTTTATAACTATTTTATCTTTTAAATTTCTTCTTTTAGTAGGAATAGAGATTTTTAATTTTCCTGATAAATATTTTGTTGTAAGGCTTTTCTCTTCTTTAAAAATATTTTTCAGTTTACCTTGATAGATTATCTCTCCACCATTAAGTCCAGCCTCAGGACCTATATCTATAATTTGATCCGCTTCGATCATTATTTCTTCGTCATGCTCAACCACAATTACAGTATTTCCTACGTCTCTTAGTTCCTTAAGCACTTTTATAAGTCTTTCTGTATCTTTAGAATGCAATCCTATACTTGGTTCATCTAATATATACATAGCGCCTACAAGAGAACTTCCAATAGATGTAGCAAGGTTAATTCGTTGAGATTCTCCACCAGATAAAGTATTTGATTTTCTATCTAATGTTAGGTAACCCAAACCAACTTCATTTAAATAATATAATCTACTTTTAATTTCTAGAATTAATCGCTCTGCGATACTATTATCTGCATTATTTAGTGTTACATTATCAAAAAAATTAATAGCCTGAATAATATTCATACTATTTATTTCAGCGATATTTTTATTTCCAAATTTTACAAAAAGCGCATCTTTTCTAAGTCTACTCCCCATACAATCATGACATCTGGTCTTCCCTCGATATCTTGCGATCAATACTCTGTTTTGAATCTTATATTTATCACTTTCAAGTTTTTTGAAGAATTGATTAATTCCTTTACACTTTTCCTTTCCCTCCCATAATAGTAGCTTTTCTTCTTCAGTAAGAAGCTTGTATGGCTTATGAATAGGAAAATCATATTTTGTAGAACGCGTAATAAATCTATCTTTCCAAATTTTAAGTTTTTCGCCATTCCAACACGCTACAACTCCACTATAAACAGATAATTCTTCATTTTGTATTACCTTTTCTTTGTCAATTCCCAGAACTGAACCATAGCCCTCACATACTTTGCAAGCACCATATGGATTGTTAAAAGAGAATAAATTTGTAGAAGGTTTTTCGAAAGTAATTCCATCTAATTCATACCTGTTTGAAAACGAAGCTAATTTTCCATTTATAAACAATGTGCATTCGCCATGTCCTTCAAAAAATGCAGTTTGAATTGAATCGGCTATCCTTGATTCATCAATTTCTTTTTCTATTATAATACGGTCTATTACTATAAAAATTTCTTCATTTATAATTGATATTTGATTATTTATCAAATCTCTGATCTTATGAATTTCATTATTAAAAAATATCCTAGAAAACCCCTGTTGAATTAAAGAATGTAATAACTCATTATTATTTTTAATGCTTTTTGCTAATATTAAAACAATTGAATCTAACGGTTGCTTTTTAATAAAATCAACTACATCACTAATTTGGTGTTTTTTTACTTCATTTTTTGAAATTGGCGAATAAGTCTTTCCAATTCTAGCAAAAAGTAATTTTAAGTAGTCATATATCTCAGTTGAGGTGCCGATTGTTGATCTTGGATTGTTAGTTGTTGTTTTCTGCTCAATAGCTATTGCTGGGCAAATTCCTAATATTTCATCAACATCTGGTTTCTGTAGTTTTCCTAGAAATTGGCGTGCATATGATGATAGGCTTTCAATATACCTTCTTTGGCCTTCAGCAAACAGTGTGTCAAATGCCAAAGAAGATTTTCCACTTCCTGAAACTCCAGAGATTACTATTAGTTTGTTTTTGGGAATACTAATTGATATATTTTTTAGGTTATGTAATTTAGCACCTTTGATATCAATATACTCTCTAGTATTTTTTGTTTTTTCAGTCATTTAAATTTTGCCTAATTTGCAAACTTAAACAAATCAATTTGGATAATTAAAATTGTTGCATTATATTTGTCAATAGAAATAATCAATAATAAAAACGCTTATAAGACAAACATTTACTTAAAATTTTAATAATCAAAAATAAGTATATGTTAGTTAGCGTTCTATCCGATAAAGATTTAATAAAGAACTATTTAGCAGGTGATAACTCATCATTTGAGATTTTGTTAAATCGTCATAAAAGTAGAGTTTATGCTTTTATAATGTCTAAAATAAAAAATAGAGATATTTCAGAAGATATTTTCCAAGATACCTTTATTAAGGTAATTAATTCACTTAAAAAGGGAAAATACAATGAAGAAGGGAAGTTTCTTCCTTGGATAATGAGAATCTCTCATAATCTTGTAATAGATCATTTTAGAAAAGAATCAAAAATTAAAAGTGTCAGACCAAATGATCAATTTAATATTTTTGATATTATTAAGGACGATAGTTTGTCTCAAGATGAGCAAATGATTAGAAAAAGAATTCATTCAGATCTCAATTTATTAATTGATGATCTTCCAAATGAACAAATGAATGTTCTAAAGATGAGATATTTTGAAGACATGTCTTTTAAAGAGATTTCAGCTAAAACTGGAGTTAGCATAAATACAGCTCTAGGTAGAATGAGGTATGCATTAATTAACTTGAGAAGCTTGGCAGAAGATAAAAATATTGACCTTTCTCATAAGTAGTTAAGATTATATATAATAAACTATTTTAATTTTCGTTATGGTCATAATGAAAACTAAATTATTTATATATGAAAATAAACTCTACTACGAAATTATCAAAGATAATTGCATGTTCAAAATCTAAAAACACAGAATTTCCTGCCAAAAATACTTCTATAGAGCCGACTTTACACCCTAGAGAAAGTACAATTAATACTATTTTAGCTTATTCATATTCTGTAAAGCCTATTGTGTTAGAATCTGAAAAAGTGTATCTTATTAATTTAAACTAATCTTATATTAATTGTATGTTTTCTTTTATTAATTTTGGTTAATGAAGAAAAAAGATAGGGTAAATAGATTTATTGAATATTTTTCAAAAAATCTTCCTGAAGCTAAGACAGAATTAGAATATAATAATGCTTTTGAACTTACAGTTGCAGTTGTTCTTTCTGCTCAGTGTACTGATAAAAGAGTAAATATAATTACTAAGAATCTTTTTAAAAAAATGCCAACTGCAGAGATAATGGCAAGCTCTTCTGTTGATGAAATTTTTACTTTAATTAAATCTTGTTCATACCCACGTAATAAAGCTAAGCATCTTTTTGGATTATCAAATATGCTTATTAATGATTTTAATGCCAAAATTCCAAATAACAGTAAAGATCTTCAAAAGCTTCCTGGTGTTGGAAGAAAGACTGCTAATGTAGTTGCCTCAGTATATTTTGATATTCCCTCTATGCCTGTTGATACACATGTCTTTCGAGTTTCTAATAGAATGGGTCTTGTTAATTCTGCAAAGACACCTCTTGATTGTGAAATGCAATTACTTAAGATAATTCCAAAGGATTTTTTAAATATTGCTCATCACTGGCTTATATTACATGGTAGATATACATGTAAGGCTAGAAATCCTGACTGTGATGTATGTGGTGTCTCTTCTTCATGTAAATTTTTTGATAAAAAGAAATTTTGTTAATAAATCAAACTTATTTTTTTTCTTGATTGCAAAAGATTTTCTGTACTTTGTATAAAATAATTATACTATGAGCAAAAAAGAGCAAACCGAAAAATTAAAAGTTTTAGAACTT
>Ga0208949_1000642_pt1 | contig 12946 bp, 8 predicted proteins | sample AOAMet1_03_M0_10_2_FD_188231 | JGI IMG/M metagenome (GOLD analysis project Ga0208949, IMG submission 188231) | Ammonia-oxidizing marine microbial communities from Monterey Bay, California, USA - CAN11_03_M0_10 (SPAdes) | ecosystem: Environmental > Aquatic > Marine > Intertidal zone | place...
CACCAATTTCTAACTGATCCGCTGTCCTTGCTTGCCACTCACCATCTCTTTTTATGATGTGTATGTGTCCCATGGTAGTTCTTAATTGTCCGTCATTTATATTAACCGTTCCTATAACATCTGCTCTCCAAATATTTACAGCAGTATGTTCATTAGATAATGAATTCGTGTATACTTCTTCTTCTCTGATAAGACTTAAATCACTAACGTTATCTACATTAAACGATCCATCCATAGTTAAAATACTTTGACCATGTACTAAAGTTTCAACTAGTCTTTGTTCACCTTCGGCAATATGAACTAGTGTTCCTTCAACTATACATTCTTCAACAGTGTTTCTAGAAGTTCCTCTAGATGTATTGACGTATAACGCGGTTGAAAAAGATGTGTTATATGTAACTGTTGTGTTCCAATAAGTCAAAACACCTGCACCTCCACCTGAACTATTATCTGCAGGAACTAATGTACTCCATGATGTTGATTTAGTTGTTGATCTAGAGTATCCAGTATTAAACGTTGTTGTTGTCGATTTACTAGTATTTCTATCAGTTACTCTAGACGTGGCAAATGTTGTTGTCGTTGATATTGCAGTATTCCAACTTGTTTTATATGTTGTTGTCGTAGATTTACTAGTTGCAAACGTTGTCGTTGTAGATTTACTAGTTGCAAACGTTGTCGTTGTATTCTTACTAGTTATCCATGTTGTTGTCGTAGCACGTGATGTACCTCTACTTGTTGCAAACGTAGTTGTCGTTGACTTAGTTGTATTCCATGTTGTCGTTGTATTTCGCGCAGTGTTCCATGAAGTTGTCCAAGTAGTTCTAGTGGATTTACTCGTTGCAAACGTTGTTGTTGTATTCTTACTTGTATTCCAAGATGTATTAAACGTAGTCGTTGTAGATTTACTAGTTGCAAACGTAGTCGTTGTTGAACGCGTTGTATTAAACGTAGTCGTTGTTGAACGCGTTGTATTCCATGTTGTTGTTGTCACACGTTCAGTTGATCTACTTGTAATCCATGTAGTTAATGTAGATCTAGTCGTATTAAACGTTGTTGTCGTATTCTTATTAGTTGATTGGCTAGTTGAAAACGTTGTTGTCGTCGATTTACTAGTTGAAAACGTTGTTGTCGTTGACTTAGTTGTATTCCATGAAGTATTATACACAGTCGTTGTTGACTTAGTTGTATTCCAACTAGTTGATGTAGATCTAGTTGTATTATAAGTTGTTGTTGTCGAATGTTCTGTACCTCTACTAGTTACAAATGTTGTTGTTGTCGATTTACTGGTTGCAAATGTAGTTGTAGTAGATCTAGTTGTATTCCAAGATGTATTAAATACAGTTGTCGTTGACTTATTTGTATTAAACGTCGTTGTTGTTGACCTAGTTGTATTGAACGTAGTCGTCGTTGACTTAGTTGTATTCCATGATGTATTATATACAGTCGTCGTAGCCCTAGTTGTGTTCCAAGTCGTTGTCGTTGATCTAGTCGTATTCCAACTAGTTGTTGTATTCTTATTAGTTGATTGACTTGTATTAAATGTAGTCGTAGTTGATCTAGTCGTATTAAACGTTGTCGTTGTCGATCTGCTAGTTGACCATGTTGTATTAAACGTAGTCGTTGTGTTTTTATAAGTAGATCTGGAAGTCAGTACAGTTGTGTTCCATGAAGTTGTCCATGAAGTTGTTGTTGCTCTACTAGTTGACCATGTTGTATTAAACGTAGTCGTTGTACTTTTATTAGTAGATCTAGTTGTATTGAAAGTTGTACCAAAAGTTGTAGTCCATGAAGTTGTAGTAGATTTACTAGTTGCCCATGTTGTATTAAACGTCGTAGTAGTGACATGTTCTGTACTTCTACTAGTAATAAATCTAGTTGTTGTATTCTTACTTGTTTCTCTACTAGTTCCTTGACTTGTCACCCAAGTAGTTGTCCACGCAGTTGTTGTAGAATGCGAAGTTGATTGACTAGTATTGAATGTAGTTGTTGTAGAACGATTAGTACTTCTAGTTGTGTTCCATGAAGTTTTCCATGTAGTGTTAAAAGTAGTAGTTGTCGATTTACTAGTTGACCACGTCGTATTAAATGTAGTTGTCGTTGTATGTTCAGTTGGTCTACTTGTTACCCATGTTGTTGTGGTATTTCTTGTAGTTCCTTTAGATGTTGATTTACTAGTCGACCAAGTAGTAGTCCATGTTGTTTTAGTGGATCTACTTGTCGATTGGTTTGTATTAAACGTTGTCGTTGTCGATTTAGTAGTAGATCTAGAAGTTGATTTGCTAGTTGACCATGTTGTTGTAAATGTAGTCGTCGTAGATTTAGTAGTTGACTGACTTGTATTAAACGTAGTCGTTGTCGAATGTTCTGTTCCTCTACTTGTTGTCTGACTTGTAATCCAAGTTGTATTATATACGGTCGTTGTCGAATGAGACGTTGACTGACTTGTACTAAATTTAGTTATTGTTGAATGTTCAGTACTTCTAGACGTTGTCTGACTTGTAATCCAAGTTGTATTATATACAGTCGTTGTGCTTCTAGACGTTGACTGATTTGTATTAAAAGTTGTTGTAGTGTCACGACTAGTAGATCTAGTTGTCGATTTACTAGTTGTCCAAGTTGTATTATATGACGTTGTCGTAGCTCTAGTAGTTGACCACGTTGTTGTATATGTAGTAATATAAGAAGTAATCGTTGATTTACTTGTATTCCAAGAAGTGGTCCAATATGTAGTGTATACTGTAGTTGTCGTTCTAGATGTGGATTGACTTGTGTTCCAAGTAGTTTCAACAGGGTACAATGTAGATTGACTAGTTGTCCAACTAGTTGTCCATGTAGTAGTTGTAGTTCTCTCAGTTGATTGCGACGTGTTTTTAGAAGTCGACCATGTTGTTGTTGTAGTTCTATCAGTTTCTAAAGATGTTTCTCTAGATGTGCTCCATGATGTTGTCCATGATGTTGTCGTTGATCTTGAAGTTGCATATACAGTACTAGTACTACGAGATGTATTGAAAGTTGTTGTAGTTGATTTACTAGTTGACCATGTAGTTATCCACGTTGTTGTTGTAGATTGACTAGTATTACGTACCTTTTCAGTAGTTCTCGAAGTATTTCTATTTTCAGATGTAGTTTTAGAAGTAGCCCAAGTAGTATTCTTAGCTACAAGTGTACCCTTAGATGTATTCTGTGCACTTCCGGTACTCCAAAAGTCGATTCTTGAAAATCCTATATTCTTCATATTGTTCCTCTAATTTATTCTATTATTACGCAAAATTTCCAATGTAGTTAACTAATACAGCGTCAACATCTATTATAATATACGATATAATAGATACTGCACCTTGAGTAGTTACCCATTGAATGTCAGCACCTGAAGGTGTTTTCATATAAGATGGTAATGCATTGTATCCTGCACCTGCACCGTTTATGATTACTATAGTTCCAGATTGACCTACGTTGTCAGAACCTATATTAGACATTGTGATATCAATTAAACCAGTTGCTGTAAATACGAATGCGTCACCTTGATCAGGTTTGATGTCATAAACACCGCCAACACCGTTAACAGATATAAAATCTCTTTTTAAAGCACCTGTTAAATATAAATCATGATGCTCAACATTTGAATCTGTTTTTGTATGTTGATTCATCGCAGTTGCATAGGTATTAGAAGTACCAGTATTACCTTTTAGACCTGAAGAACCTGAAGAACCACTCGATCCAGAAGATCCGTTTGTTCCATTCGTTCCTGAAGAACCTGAAGTTCCATTCGTTCCTGAAGTTCCATTCGTTCCTGAAGTTCCATTCGTTCCACTAGTTCCATTCGTTCCTGAAGTTCCGCTTGATCCACTTGATCCTGAAGTTCCATTAGTTCCACTTGTTCCATCAGTTCCTGAAGAACCTGAAGTTCCATTCGTTCCTGAGGTTCCGTCAGTACCTGAACTTCCACTTGATCCACTTGATCCTGAAGTTCCATCAGTACCACTTGTTCCATTCGTTCCTGAAGTTCCATCAGTACCTGAACTTCCACTTGATCCACTTGATCCTGAAGTTCCATCAGTTCCACTTGTTCCATTCGTTCCTGAAGTTCCATCAGTACCTGAACTTCCACTTGATCCTGAAGTTCCATCAGTTCCTGAAGAACCTGAACTTCCATTTGTTCCATTAGTTCCTGAAGAACCAGCTGGTCCTTGAATAGAACCACCGCCAATCCAACCGTCTGCTTGTGTAAATACCCAAAGAGAATCGTCTGATTGTACTATATATGCATCACCATCTGAATTACCAGATGTTGGTAAATTTGATGATGTAGCTACTTGTCCTTGCATTGAAACACCCCAACCTGGATTACCTTGTGCACCTGAAGATCCACTTGATCCTGAAGATCCGTTTGTTCCATTTGTTCCTGAAGAACCTGAACTTCCGTTTGTTCCATTCGTTCCACTTGTACCATTTGTACCAGAAGTTCCATCAGTTCCTGAACTTCCGTTAGTTCCACTAGTTCCGTCAGTTCCTGAAGAACCTGAACTTCCATTAGTTCCACTAGTTCCATTCGTTCCTGAAGTTCCATTAGTTCCTGAAGTTCCATCAGTACCTGAACTTCCACTTGAACCTGAAGATCCGCTAGTTCCATTCGTTCCTGAAGTTCCATTCGTTCCTGAAGTTCCGTCAGTTCCTGAACTTCCATCAGTTCCAGAAGAACCACTTGATCCATCAGTTCCTGAAGTTCCATTCGTTCCTGAAGTTCCATTCGTTCCTGAAGTTCCATCAGTTCCTGAACTTCCACTTGAACCTGAACTTCCACTTGAACCGTCAGTTCCTGAACTTCCGTTAGTTCCTGAAGTTCCATCAGTACCACTTGTACCTGGAGCTCCTTTGTCTCCTTTAACACCACTAGATCCAGAAGATCCACTAGTTCCATTAATAGCTGGAGTTCCAGGAGCACCTTTTGCTCCAGTTGCACCAACAGGAATAGTAAAATCAAATTCTGCTGCAGTTGATGTTCCAGTATTAGTAACACTTACTGGAGTATTTTCTAAACCAGTAGATACTGTTCCTACTGCAATTGTACCTGTAATTCCTGAAGATCCACTTGAACCTGAACTTCCGCTTGAACCATCAGTTCCTGAAGTTCCAACATATACTACTCTACCTACATTTTCAGCTCCATTGACAGAATGCGTCAATATTAAATTATTCCCAGATAAAGTTGCTCCACTATAATTATCACCTTGATCACCTTTAACTCCACTTGTTCCATCAGTTCCTGAAGATCCACTTGATCCATTAGTACCTGAAGTTCCATTCGTTCCTGAAGTTCCATCTGTTCCTGAACTTCCACTTGAACCTGAAGATCCGCTAGTTCCATCAGTTCCTGAAGTTCCATTAGTTCCTGAAGATCCACTTGATCCATTAGTTCCTGAAGAACCTGAAGTTCCACTTACACCGCTCGTTCCATTAGTTCCTGAACTTCCACTTGAACCATTTGATCCTGAAGTTCCTGATGTTCCAACATCACCGATAGGTTGGATAAACATAAACAAAGAATCATTATCACTAACATTGTTCCAATTAGAACTTGAAATAGGTTGTAAGCTAAATGTTCTTTGTCCAGAAGCAGTTGTGTTTCCTGTTACATAGAATGATTTATTTGCATTACCGTCAGTTGATTTTGCTAATACAATAATAGATTTATAATTATTCGATGAAGCGACTGCAGCATTTAATGTTACAGTTGCAGAACCACCTCTAGCATTAGTTTCACTTATAATTATTTTACTAGGATTACTAGGATTATCAAACGCTAAATCACCAGAAGAAACTGTCGTGGGATTTGTTGCGCTATTATAAACATAAGGAAGACCAAACGTGTTTGGTAATTGTTGGTTTTCATACTTTCCGGTACTTGAATTATATGACAATACCTCACCTGTTGTTGGTGAAGAAGATAAAAAGTCAAGTATTTGTTTTAGTTTCAATTGAGACATGAATGATTTATTCTTTTTTACGTTATATTATATATCTTGTTAATGTACCAACTTATTAGTCCCTGGGAAAAACTAACAAAAAAAATTATTTTTTTCGTGTTAATAATGACATAAAATTAAGATGCTGTTTTAATATATCTAATTTTGAATCATTGTTTATCGTTTTATACCAGTTCCATGGTGTTGAGTTTAATATATTTTCTTGTTTATTTTTTAGTTTTAATATACTTTTTTCTATAGATTTAATTTGATCATATGCCGAAGAAGGTAATTCTATTTCTAATTTAACTGCACATGTTATTAAACTTGCCCAATCTTCAGTTTCATTGGCATCTACCAAATCCTCATATATCTTTTTGTATTTATCTTTTTTATCTTGAGTAATATCTTGTGTTAATTTATCAGGGTGGCATTTTACAACCGCCTTTCTAAATAATTTTTTAAAATCTGGGTGTTTATTAGTTTCTTTTTCTAAAGACTCTTCTTCTTTCTTGCTACTTGCCCATGAATCTGCAGCTGTTTCCATTTCTTCAGATTCTAATATACCATCATTATCAATCTCTGAAAGTTCTTGCATAAATTTATTTTTTATTTCAGAATTAGCAGTTTTTATATCTTCTAAATCTTCTAATAAAAATTCATACTCTCTAATTAATCTTTTAAAAATTATTTTGTTAGGATCAATAGACATATGTTACTTATATAGATTTGTTTTCCAATCATACATAGCACTTAATTTATGATCTTTAATTCCCATTGTAGTTTCAATTAATTGTTTATAAGTTTCTATTAAACCATCATTAAACACAGTATATCTAGTTAAAACTCTTTCACTATTTTCATTATATGATTCTATGTTATTGTCATGATTTTCGATAGCCTGTTTAAGTTGTCGAGAACCCTGTCCAATTAAATTACCATCATAATAATATCCGGCGTCTTTAATCATAGTTGCGTTATGTACTAATGGAAACTGTAAATAGAGTGCATCTAAATATGAATAATTTAATGGATTGTCATATTGATGTGCAATAACTATATCTGTTAATTGTGCCATGGCATCAATAGCCCTTAATCTAGGAAGATATGATAGCTTATGATCTTTTGTTCCTGATAATTTATACAATGAAAGGTGAGTTAATAAAGATTGATAATATTTGTTTTTTAACATGTCTTCGCCGCACATGATATTTAATTTTTTAAATTTACCTCCATTATTATGATACTCTTCTGCTATTAATAAATTTATAAAGTGCCATTTTTGTGTGCCAATATTAGGTTCAAAACATGCAATTTGTTTGTCTTTATTTTCTTTTCCAGGAACATACACTGGAATTGGTCTATTTTCAATTACTGTTTTTGGGTTATTATAGACTTGACAAGTATCATCTAAAAATATAGGATCCCATATAAAAGGAACTGGCCTTACTTTATTTGCTGGTAAATTGTGCATTACTCTATAATATTCAATGTTTAATTCTCCTTGCTGTGGAACATACCACGCTTCATCTAATAATTGATTATATCCTGTAGCATTTGGCCCACTATTAAACATAGAACCTTCTAAATCATTCATATAATTATTACCACAAATATACTTGACTACCTTTTTACCATAACCAGTTTTCTTAAACTCTTCTATAGTTTTATCTCCATAAGTTGCACCCAACCAAATCATAAGATCTGTATCTGCATACTTGTCATAATAATCATATATTGGAAATTGTTCAATGTCCCATGTTACTTTGTTTTCATAAGGAGCTTTGACCTCACTTGCATTTAATAAATATGCATTATATCCTATTTCTTTCAGGGCTTTTAATAAATAAAGTGCGTTTAACTTTATACCATTTATCCAAAGACTTTCATTCTCTGACCCTAAGCTTATAGTAATTCCTATGTTCATATCGATATTTGGTTTTTATTATATATTAGATTTAATTAAAAAGGCCCGCCCGATTGGGCGAGCCTTTAAAATAATTAATACTTAAATTAAGTATTGTAGATTGAGTTATTACTCAGCAACACCGATAACGATAATGTCATCAGAGTTTTCTAAGTCATAACCTAAACCAGAAACAGTGAAGTTTTCACCATCTGTAGTTGTGTAATCTGTAATCTGTAAACCGTTAACGAATACTAAGATATCGTCATTGTCTAAGTCGATTTCAGTTGCAACACTAAACGTAGTTGTACTACCAAATGTTCCAGTTTGCTCAAGCTTATCAGTTCCAGCAAGTCCAGAAATTTCACCTCTTAATGTAGATAAAATACTAGTTTCTCTACCATCAGTGTAAGACTTTCCATCAACTAATGCACTGTTTGCTTTTGATGTTGCATCAGCAGCAGCATTTGTTTCAGCAGCAGATTGTGCAGCGTTAGCTTTTGATGTTGCATCAGCAGCAGCAGTAGATACAGCGTCAGCTTCAGCAACGTCAGCGTAAGACTTAGCAGAAGAAAGAACGATTACATCTAATCTTGCAGCTTCAGTATTAGCAGAAGCGATTGCATCTGATTCAGCAGTGTCAGCATAAGTTTTAGCAGAAGCTAATGCAGCAGCGGCAGAGCCAGCAGCATCATAGTTTCCAGCTAAACCATCAGCGTAATTTACAGCAGCTGTTCCAGCAGCAGAAATTGCGTCAGCTTCAGCAACGTCAGCGTAAGACTTAGCAGAAGAAAGAACAACAGCATCCGCAGAAACTGCAGTTGAAATTGCTGTAGAATCACCTGTTGAAATTGCAGCAGATAATCCGTCAACATCACTAGTGTCTAATCCATCTACGAAAGACTTAATCTCAGCAAATGTATCTAACGTAGAGTCAGAATCCAATAATAATGCATCAATTCTATCTTTTTGTAAGTTAGAGTGAGACTTTGCAGAAGAAAGAACTACAGCATCTAATCTTCCAGCTTCAGTAATTGCATCAGCTTCAGCAACGTCAGCGTAAGACTTTGCAGAAGAAAGAACGATTGCATCCAATCTTCCAGCTTCAGCTTCAGCATCTAGTTCAGCTTGATCAGCGTAAGTTTTAGCAGATGCTAATGCAGCGTCAGCTTTTGTTGTTGCATCACCAGCAGCAGTAGAAATTGCGTCAGCTTCAGCAACGTCAGCGTAAGACTTTGCAGAAGAAAGAATTACAACATCCGCAGAAACTGCAGATGAAATTGCTTCAGATTTTGCAACTGAAATACCCGTTACGGTATCCGTTCCGATTGCTCCGTTATGTACAGCCGCAACTGCAGATACGAAATCAGAAATTTGTTTTACTTTTAATTGTGCCATGTTTTATATGTGTTATTTTTAGGCCTAAGGACATTATTGTCCTCTTGATATTATATATAAAAAACGCCGAACATTTTTAGTTATGTCCGGCGCAATTTTTAATTTTATTTATACTATTTTATAATATGTTAATCTAAGCTAGATTTTTCATATCCAACGTCAATATCATCGGTTGCATCTAACTCATATCCCGCTATCGAGCCGTTCCAGTAAAGAGTATCTCCAGCTTCAATATCTGCAATTAATCTTGCAGATGTTCCACCGTCATTTGAAAAATAAGATGCTTCTGTTTTAACTCCGTCACCTAAATTAATTTCCATACCATTTACTTTAATAGTTACTACTGAATCATCAAATGGAGTATATGTTATATTAATTCCTGTTGAATCTCCATCATTAGCTGTAACATTAGATGTTTTATTTAAATCTGTAGATGTATTAACACCACGTGCAGTTGATCCTGTTGAACCTCCGCTTGATTCGATTAATAATAAATAAGGAACTCTACCTGAATTTGAAGAAACCGCTCCATTAGAATTAATCCATCCACCAGTAATAGGTGAACCAGTAATTTCAATTGGACCACCAGCTGCTCTGTTCAAAGTTAAAACTGGAGAACCAACAGTAGCTGACATTCCAATTCCTGTCCATGAGTTAGCACCTACAACATTATTACCAAATGCTGCTGGATTTACATTAGTTAAAATAACTTGAGTAGCTGATCCCGTTGTTGAGATTTTTACAGTTTGTCCATCATATGCAGACATAGTTACTAATCCAGCTACAAGATCTAAACCACCTGCATTAATAGCCGCTTGAAATTTAGCTAATATTGCAGTTGGAGAAATTACATCGTAAGTATCCCCTAAGTTTAATGTATCATCTGGATTATCAAATAAGATAGTCTGTGGTGGATTTACACCATCACCTATTGTAATTTCACCAATTGCAGGAGTCTGTCCTTGTATACCTGTTACAATATAAGAATCACTTACAGCATAATAATCATTACTTGCATAGTTAGGTTCAAAATCACCACCTTGAATACTTACTGGAGTTGCTGATGCAGTCGCAGTAACATCTAATCCAAGATTATTGATATTTGTTTTAAAATCATTAATAGAAGCTACACTATCTCCATTAGGACCGTTGTGTACAGTATTACCATTAATAATAACAACATCATTAGATCCTGGAAGTGCAGTTCCTACTATTTTAGAAGAAGCTATTTTATTATTTAATTGTAAATAACTTGCTTTACCTCCAGTAACTGTTGTGATTTCACCTGGATTATTTAAGTCTGTATAATAAATAGAACCTGGTGAACCTGTTAATGCTTCTGGATTTTTATAATTTCTAATAATATCGTTAAATGGTTTTACGAATACATCTTTACCACTTCTGATACTATCTAATACCGTACCTAATTTTTGATTTATAGCACCAACTGCTCCAAATTTTACTAAATCTCCACTTGCATTAATTGTTACTACATCACCTTTGTCAACAGCAGGTGCAGAAGTATGTGAAAATTTAACTCTATCGTCAGCTTCGTTTACAACAAATCTACTTTGTACTTTATCTAAACCTCCTGCAGCAAATGCACTAGTATCAGTAATGATTGCTTCTCCTTCAGAATTATTACTAAATACAATAATACCTCCACCTTGTGCAAAAGAATTAATGTTATTTAATCTAAAAGATAACATATCTACATCTTCTGCAATTAATTCTACAATACCTTCAGTTTTAGCTGAGATTGATTTAATTCTTAAGATTGTTTGACCTTGAGCATCTGACATCCACATTCCTTCAGAAACATCGATACCATTATATTCATTTGCTTTTCTAGAGGAACCATCTCCAGTTGATTGTGCATTTACAGAAATCGTTATGTTATAAGTTTGATTCTGTAAAGACATTCCTGTTCCATCGTTTTCTCCATAAGCCAATTGGCCACTAATTGAGGATACAGTTCCGTTTAAGGTTATTGGTGTAAATGTTGACATAGTTTGCTTTCTATATTATTATTTGGGCGACCGAAGTCGCCCTTAGTTTAGTTTATTAAAATTTGAATATTATAAATGCGTGAGCTTCTTTAGTTGTTTGACCAAATCCACCAGCATTTCTTATGGCATCAATATTACCCATACTTAAATCTAATTTAATTTTAGCTGCACTGAAGTTAGTGAATAAATCAGTTGTAACTTGATTACCAATACTAAAGTTAGATGTGTGTGCAGATTCTGTAATACCTTGTGCATAGAATGATGCGTTGTTACCACCACCATCTAAATGCGTTATAACGTATCTTGAATTGTTGGCTTGATATGCATATACAAGAATTGCTCTTGGTGGTTGATTTTGACCACTGAATGAAAATTCTTGATTATCACCAGCACGTGTTCCTATAGTTGCGTTAGATGTTTCAAATACACCTGATCCACTTGGATCGATAAATTCACATCCACCTAAAGCTTGCGTTGAAGTATATTCTGCTCTTACACAGTAATAAGTTCCGCCTGATCCAGTTGCAACGTCTGACCATTCAACTTCGTAATCAACATTTGAAGATTTAACAAGTGCTTGTCCTGTTGTTCCTCCACCTGCAATTCCAGATCCATTTGCACCTGATGCTCCTGTCGGCCCTTGCGGCCCTTCCGGTCCTTGTGGTCCAGTGGATCCATTAGCTCCGTCAACACCATCAATACCTGAAGTTCCAGCGTCACCTTGATCACCTTTAACTCCATTAATTCCTGATGTTCCATTAACTCCTGAAGTTCCATTTGTTCCAGATGTTCCATTAACTCCTGAAGTTCCAGCGTCACCTTGATCACCTTTAGCTCCATTAATTCCTGATGTTCCATCAACTCCTGAAGTTCCAGCGCCACCATCGGCACCTGAAGTTCCATCGACACCTGAAGTTCCATCAACTCCTGAAGTTCCAGCGTCACCTTGATCACCTTTAGCTCCATTAATTCCTGATGTTCCATCAACTCCTGAAGTTCCAGTGCCACCATCAACACCTGAAGTTCCATCAACTCCTGAAGTTCCAGCGTCACCTTGATCACCTTTAACTCCATTAATTCCAGAAGTTCCAGCGTCACCTTGATCACCTTTAACTCCATCAATTCCTGATGTTCCATTAATTCCTGATGTTCCAGAAAGTCCTGAAGTTCCGTCGTTTCCGTCAACTCCATTAACTCCTGAAGTTCCGTCAATACCAGATGTTCCACTAACTCCTGAAGTTCCATTGTTTCCGTCAACTCCATTAGCTCCAGCGTCGCCTTGATCACCTTTAGGTCCTTGATCACCTTGATCACCTTTAGCTCCATTAATTCCTGATGTTCCATCAACACCTGAAGTTCCGTCGTTTCCGTCAACTCCATTAACTCCTGAAGTTCCGTCAATACCAGATGTTCCACTAATTCCTGAAGTTCCGTCTACACCATTGTTACCAATATTACCTTGATCACCTTTAGCACCGTCAACTCCACTTGTTCCGTTAACTCCTGAAGTTCCGTTAACTCCTGAAGTTCCATCGTTACCATTATTTCCTGGAAGTCCTTGATCACCTCTGTCACCTTTAGCTCCATCGTTTCCGTTTATTCCATCTTTACCTGATGTTCCATCAACTCCTGAAGAACCTGAAACTCCTGAAGTTCCATGGTTTCCATCA
>Ga0208949_1000663_pt1 | contig 12676 bp, 10 predicted proteins | sample AOAMet1_03_M0_10_2_FD_188231 | JGI IMG/M metagenome (GOLD analysis project Ga0208949, IMG submission 188231) | Ammonia-oxidizing marine microbial communities from Monterey Bay, California, USA - CAN11_03_M0_10 (SPAdes) | ecosystem: Environmental > Aquatic > Marine > Intertidal zone | place...
ATAAATAAAATATATGCTTACTTCTTAACTGAATAGCCTGGTGAGTGGTTTGGATAACTCGAGGATAAAACTTTTCTGGCATCAATGGCTAACTCATTTGCATTGATCTTATCATAATTGTATGCCATTAGATGAAGTCCATCAGGAATCGATGCACTATTTGGATAATTTTCAATGATAAACTTTGAACGATTAATAGCAGCAATATGGGAGCCAATTTCAGTATAGTAGATCGCAACATAAAATTCATGCCTTGCAAGAGTATTTCGAAGACCCACTAATTTATCTTTGGCGTCTTCTGAATATTTGGAACTTGGAAAAGTTTCAATTAATTCAACAAAATATTGATAAGCATTACTTACGCTTTCAACATCCCTTTGAGCGCTATCAGTAACTAATTTATCGAGTATAGAGCTCGACTTAGCTTCAGCAATCACACCTCTTAAATAATAAGCATAAGGGGTAGGAGGGAGGTCAGGATATGTTTCAATAAAGTCATCTAACTCTAATATCGCTCTATTATATTTTTTTTGCTTAAGCAAGTTATAGGCAATATCTAATCTCGCTTGAATGGCATATTTAGAACCAGGATATGATGATAAGATCATCTCATATTGGTCAATGGCTTGCTCGATCAGTCCACTATCTACTTTATCCTCAGCTTGCTCATACAATTCTTTAGGAGTTAAGCCATCGGCAACAAGCTTTTTTGTATCCTTATCGCCGCCCATAAAAGAACAGCCTGATAATAGCAAGATTAATGTCAGGGGAAATATAGAACGTCTATTCATTTTAAGTTTTGGTTAGTAACTGTAGAAAAGGAAATTATACTAGTGTTTTTTATCTGGAAACCTTTATGCAAAGAACTTATAGCTCTCAACAACATGATTATATAATTATCATGTTACATCTTATTTAAAAATTAATTTTAATGGCCACTAATTTTTTTCAAATTCAATCTCAAGCAACCTTTTTGTATGGTGTTTTAGGTGACTATCTATCTCAAGAAGAAGTCAAATTAGTTAAAAAGGCTTATAAGATTGCAGATAAAGCGCATTCTGGCCAATTCAGAAAATCAGGAGAAGCCTATATTAGCCATCCATTATCAGTAGCTCTAATCCTAGCAGACCTCAAGTTAGACTATTTATGTATTGTTGCAGCGATTCTTCATGATTGTATTGAAGATACTTCTGTTACTAAGAATGAAGTTAGAAACCAATTTGGTGACCAGGTTGCGCATATAGTTGAGGGTGTATCAAAACTTACAAACCTTGAATTTACCTCTAGCTCTCAAAAGCAAGCTCAAAATTTTCAAAAACTTATATTAGCAATGTCTAAAGATATGAGGGTAATGATTATTAAGCTCGCAGACAGACTCCACAATATGAGGACCATTGATTCAATGACTGAAGAAAAAAAGATTCTTAAGGCAAAAGAGACTTCTGAACTGCATGCGCCTATTGCCAGACGCTTAGGACTTCATAGTATTGGAGTTGAGCTAGATGATCTTTGCTTTAAAACACTTCACCCAAGAAAACACTTAGTTATTGAAAGAAAAATAAAAAAACAATATGGAAATCAAAGAAAAACAATTAGTCTTATTAAATCTGAAATAGAGAGTAGATTAAAGTTTGAACAAATTAATGCAACAGTAGAAGGGCGTCAAAAGGAGCCATCAAGTATCTATAACAAAATGAAAATTAAGTCACGAAAATTTTCAGAAGTTTTAGATATGCATGCATTTCGTGTTGTAGTAGAAAATACGAATGCATGTTATCAAGCATTAGGTCATATTCATAGTTTATATAAACCGATCCCTCTAAAGTTTAAAGATTATATTTCAGCGCCTAAACCAAATGGGTATCAGTCTCTTCATACTGTCTTAATAGGTCCAAGAAAAATGTTTATTGAGGTCCAAATTCGATCACAAGAAATGGATTTTATATCTGAATATGGCATCGCAGCCCACTGGCACTATAAAAATAAGGATGAGCCTTCAAAAAAATTAGCGCGCAATTGGATGGGCTCTTTGTTAGATATTCAGCAAAATACTGACACATCAATCGATTTTTTAGAAAGCACAAAATCAGATTTATTCTCTGATGAAGTGTTTGTTTTTACTCCAGGTGGAAAAATTATTCAGTTACCTTTAAGAGCTACAGTCCTTGATTTTGCTTATGCAGTTCATACAAATATTGGCAAAAAGGCTCAAAAAGCAACAATTAATGGTAATGAAGTAGAACTTTCAACGCGTCTCAAATCAGGACAAACAGTGGAAATTATTACTGGCAGATTTGTAAAGCCAAAGCCAAGCTGGTTAGATATTGTTGTGACTTCAAAAGCAAAAACTGCCATTAAAGCACACTTAAAAGATAATTCTAAAGTGGAACTTGCTAGACTAGGAAAACTGTTAATAGCTGATGCTTTAAAATTTCAAAATATTAAGATAAATGACGTTCCATTAGATAAATGGAATAAATGTTTTAAAGAGCTCAATTGTGTTGATTTTGAAGACTTATATATTCGAGTTGGACTATCTGAGATTTTTGTTGCTGTTGTTGTGAATAAATTACTTCAAGACATAAATAATGAAACAATAAACACCTTATCTATTGAGAGAACAAAGGGTATGGCTATTAATTTTGCACAGTGCTGCTATCCGATACCTGGGGATGAAGTCACTGGAGTCTTAACCTCCATACGAGGCTTAGTATTACATCGAACAAACTGCTCACAACTTGGACATATCAAAGAAAAAAATGCACAATGGATGGAGGTTGATTGGAAGTCAGATGGGAGTGAACAATTTGAAGTTGCAATAAGCTGTTTAGTAGAAAATCGAAGTGGAAGGTTAGCAGCTATTGCAAATACGCTCGCAAATCTTGGAGTCAACATTGAAAATATTGAACAGCAACAAAGACCAGGGTCAGACAGACTATTTTATATTACGCTTGTTGTGAGTAATATTATTGAACTTAACAGCGTTCTTGATAAGCTAAATAAGCTGCCTCACCTTATTTCAGCAGGCAGACTTTAATTTAAAAAAATGTTTAAATCTAACACTTGAATTGATTAAAATTACTTAATTAAATTTAACTGTCCTTAAAACTATAATGATCTGTTGGACCGATTCATTAGAAATAGCAATCTCTCTGGCGGATAACTTTCCTGAAATTGACCCAAAAACAATTAACTTTGTTGATCTTCGTGCACTTGTATTAAATCTTGAGGATTTTGAAGAAGCTGATAGTAAATGTGGTGAAAGGGTTTTAGAGGCAATACAAATGAACTGGATTGAGGAGATCGAGTGAAAATTATCAAGTTTATAATCACTCTGAGTGTTTTTATTTCTTTATCGGCAAATGCACTTCTAGAAGTCAACATTATCAAATCAAGAGAAGCAGCTTTTCCGATTGTAATAGCCCCATTTGAGATTGTTGGAAATTCTAACAATGTTGATATTTCAAAAATTATTAGAGACAATCTAAATCGATCCGGACAATTTAACGCCTTAAGTACAGAAGCCCTGATAACTAATCAAATCGACTTTAGTTTTTGGCAAGAACATAAAAAAGATGCAGTGGTATTTGGAAAGATTGAACAAGTAAGCAGTAAAGTTTATAACGTTTATATTTATATTTATGATGTATTTTCAGAGAAAAGTCTCTATCAAAAGAAAATAAGAGTCCACAATAGCGGTTTTAGAAGAATTGCGCATTTTTTAAGTGACAAAATTTATTATGTTTTATTGGGGCAAAAAGGCTCTTTCGACACTCGACTTTCTTATGTAACAGTATCTGAAAATAGCAATGGCGGTAGAACATATAAGCTACAAATTTCAGACTCTGACGGATTCAATCCTCAAACAGTAGTTAGATCCTCAAACCCTATTCTCTCACCTGCATGGTCAAAAGACCAAAAGAAACTTGCATATGTCTCTTTTAAAAATAATAGATCAGAAGTTTTTGTAATGACTCCATTTTTAAAGACCATTCCAATTAAATTACCAAAATTTGATGGAATAGCATCATCACCAACCTGGCATCCTGATGGTGAGAGTATTGCACTAACACTATCTAAAAATGGTAATAAGGACATATATTTATATGATTTTAAGTCTAAGCCAATTCCATTAACTACAAATATTGCTATTGATACTGAAGCTAGTTTTTCTCCTGATGGAAGTAAAATTGCATTTACTTCGAATAGGACAGGACAGGTGCAGGTCTATATTAAAGACCTTAAATCAGGAAAAATTTCTAGAGCAACCTTTGAGGGTCGCTATAACGCAAAACCAGTTTTTTCTCCTGACGGAAAAGATCTAGCTCTTATTCATAGAGTTGGAAAAGACTATAGATTAGCGCTTCTTGACATAGCATCAAGAGACTTGACAGTTATGACGCAAAATAAATCGGATGAGTCACCCTATTTTTCACCAAATGGTGGTATGATTATTTACTCAACTAATAGGGACAACAAAGGAATATTGTCTATAATTTCACTACATAACAATCAAGTTGTTGAGTTAATGCAAAAAGAAGGTGAAGTAAGAGAGCCTAGCTGGTCAAACTATTCAAATTAAGGAACCTAAAATGTCAAAAAAAATTCTATTATTATCGAGTGTAATTTTTCTAAGTTCATGTGCTACAACTAACATATCTGAACTTGGTGATAAATTTCTTGATTTAATCAACCCATCAGACGATGCAACTGAAGTTGCAATGCTAAGTGGAGAGGAAACTCTTATTGCAATGGATGAAGCTGGAGGATTCACAATCGATGAGCTTGAAGAATTATCTAATGATGAATTAATTGCTATTGCAAGAGAAAAAGGTCTAGAAGACCTAATACTTCTTGATGAAGATGGAAATCTTCTAAATAGAGACCAAATTATTAATGCAATTGTTGAAAGTGCTGCACTACTTGAAAGTAAATCTGAAGAATTAGAGTCAATGTCAGATGATGAACTTATTGAGGTTGCTGTTGCTAAAGGCTTGACTGAACAGATTGTATTAGATGCAGATGGTAACCTAGCAAACCGAGAAGAGCTAGTTGAAGCATTATTAGAAAGTGCTGCTGCGACAGAAGCTGCGATTAGTGAGTTTGGTAATAATGCAGACTCATTTACGCTATATTTTGCCTATGACGATACTGAAATTGATGAAGTAGCAACAAGAACAATTATTCAACACGCAAACTTTATGCAAGAAAATCCATCTGTTAACCTTCGCTTAGAAGGGCATGCAGATGAGAGAGGAACTCGTGAATATAATCTTGCTCTAGGTGAGAATCGTGCCCTGAGCGTAAAAGAAGTTCTTGGCCTGTATAACCTAGATGATAGAATCATCGTTGTAAGTTATGGAGAGGAATCGCCGATCCTAACTGGTAGCAATGAGGAAGCCTGGGAGAAAAACCGAAGAGTAGAATTCTCTTACTACTAAAAGCAATTTGTTTAAAAATCAGCTTAATTAGATATTCTATCGTCTGATGAAAAACTTTTCCTATAGTTCTGTACTTTGTGTTTCATTATTATCGATGTCGTTTGGAGTTTTCTCTGCTGAAGGCTTAAATGTAGATCTTGCAATACTTAAAATCAATAAAGAGGCAAAGTCCCTAAACAAAGAAATTCTTACTTTAAAGGATGAGATTGAAATCTTACGAGAAAATCAAAGACTTAATTCTGAAAAAATTGACGAACTTCTTCAGATGATTGAATTAAACCAAACAAACAACAAAATATCTGAAAAATCAATTGAAACTAGTATTCAACCCAATGAGCTTTTTAGAGATGGCAAGAGTAGTTTTGTACTTGGGAATTATGATAAAGCTATTGAGCTCTTTTTAAGTCATCTCAAAAACTCTCCAAACGATAATAGTTTGACAGACACACAACTATGGCTTGGGCGCTCTTACTTTTACAGCGAGTCATATCTTGAGTCAAAAAATGCATATTTAGAATTTCAAATTCTAGGGGCAGAACATCCAAAGTATGCTGACTCCTTATATGAATTGTCTAGAGTTCATATAGAGCTTAATGAAACCAATGAAGCTAAAAAGCTTTTAACTCAAATGCTTAAAGATTATCCAAATCATCTTCTTTTTAACAAAGCTTCTACACTCATTCAAAGCCTTTAAATAAGTGACAACTCTAGAAATTCAAAAAGTTGACTTGGCATCTTTTTGTTATCTAAACAAAGAAAGATATCCGTTTTTACTCGAAAGTGTAAATCATAATGAAAATAATAGGTATTCAATATTATTTGCTTTTCCTGAAGAAAATATTGTACTGAGAGATTTTGCAGATTTTGATTTTTTAAATAAACTTGAAAATCAGTGCAACCAGACAAGTGATAACACAAGCCTCCCTTTTAACGGTGGGTGGTTTGTTTACTTATCATATGAGCTCATAGGGCAAATTGAACCTACTTTAGCATCCAAACTTCACAAATCTAGCATTCCAATTGCTTATGCAGTAAAAATACCATGTGCAATCATAACTGACCACAGGCTCAAAAAAACATATGTCGTTGATGAGGATAATGATCACACTCGCATTAATCAAATATTATCAGATATTAAAGCTATTGAAAACATCCCAGATGCGCCTCTAGATGGAGAAATTTCAGAGGAAAGCAGCGAAAAGTTTACTGATGGCGTCAAGAGAAGTCTGGATTATATTGTTGCGGGTGATGTCTTTCAGGTTAACTTATCAAGAAAATGGTCATACTCTCTAAGCTCAAAAGAAGATTCGGCAATAATATATAAGCAACTTAAAAAGGCAAATCCAGCTCCTTTTTCAGCATTAGTTCAATACGAAAATTTTAGTATTATCTCATCCTCACCTGAGAGATTATTTAGTGTGAATGATGGTGTATTAGAGACAAGGCCAATCGCAGGAACACACCCAAGAGGAGAAGGGCACTTAGATGACGCTCAAAAAGAGAATCTTATTAGCCACCCTAAAGAAATAGCTGAGCACGTTATGCTTTTGGATCTCGAAAGAAACGACATGGGAAGGGTGTGTGAATATGGAAGTGTTTATGTTAATGAGATAATGACTTTAGAGACCTACCCTTATGTTCATCATATCGTCTCAAACATAAAAGGTAATCTTAGAAAGCATATTGGAGTAAAGCAAATTGTCAAAGCATTATTTCCAGGTGGAACAATAACAGGCTGCCCTAAAGTTCGATGTATGGAAATTATTAATGAACTTGAGCAAATGCCTAGGGAGGCTTATACTGGTTCAGTCGGGTATGTGAGTCAAAATGGTAAAATGGACTTCAATATTCTTATTAGAAGCTTTATCCATCAGGGCGACACTCTAACTTTTAGAGCTGGTGCAGGAATTGTATTCGACTCTGATCCTTTGAGAGAGCTTGCTGAGACTCGTCATAAAGCCCAAGGATTGATTAAGGTTTTTGAGAAATAATATTCTAAGGTTTAAACTTTGACGTCATAGGGTAACGCCTTTCTTTTCCAAAGGCATTGCTACTTATTTTGGGCCCAGGGGCAGACTGTCTTCTTTTGTATTCATTTCTTAAGATTAAAGAAGTAATCTTATTGACATCTTCTGAGTTATGGCCATTTTCTATAATTTCATTAACAGACTGTTTTTGTTCTACAAATCTCATCAAAATATCATCCAAGATATCATAAGACGGAAGTGAATCTTGATCAACCTGGTCGGGCGCAAGCTCTGCAGAAGGGGGCCTAGTTATTACCCTTTCAGGAATGACATTAGATAGTGTATTTCGGTATTTTGCAAGTTGATAAACCATAGTTTTTGATATATCTTTGAGAGGTGCAAATCCGCCACACATATCACCATACAATGTAGCATAACCAACAGCCATTTCAGACTTATTACCTGTTGCAAGAACAAGCTTATGAGATTTGTTAGATAAAGCCATTAAAAGGGTTCCACGGACACGTGACTGAATATTTTCTTCAGTAGTATCTCTAGAAGTATTTCTAAATTGATCACTCAGTGATAAGTTGAATGAGTCAACCATTGAATGGATATCGATACTAGAAAATTCTACACCCTGAGTCTCAGCCTGAAGCTCAGAGTCTGTTAGGCTCATATCAGAGGTAAATTGATATGGCATCATAATCGCATGAACATTTTCTGCACCAATTGCATCAACAGCAATTGCTAAAGTTAAAGCAGAATCAATGCCTCCAGATAAACCAATTAAAGCACCACCAAAAGTATTTTTTTGAATATAGTCCTTTGTAGCTAAAACAATGGCAGAATAAATTAAAGATTCATTACTCGCTAAAGAAGGGGTAAATGTTGTGTCAATATGAGAAACACTCAACTCTTTAAAGGCTGGGAGTTGAAGTGATACCTCTCCCTGATTATTAACTATAAAGGAGTTACCATCAAATACAACTTCATCCTGGCCACCCACCATATTCACATAAATAAAGGTAATATCGAACTTTAAAGCATAATTTTTACAGATATTTATGCGCTCACTTTGCTTATTAAGTTGAAATGGTGAGGCATTAAGCGAAACCACAATATCAATATTCGACTGGCATAAACTTGAAATAGGGCCTTCGACCCATTGGTCTTCGCAAATTAACACACCTATTTTAGTATTTTGACATTCAAATACAAAAGAATCGACACCAGATGAAAAATAACGTTTTTCATCAAAAACACCATAATTTGGTAATTCCTGCTTGTTGTAAATATTAATGATTCGATTATGTTGAATAAGATAGGCGCTATTAAAAAGAAAGTCATCAGTTTTGTTGGGTGCACCAAATAAAATTGAAATGCCTGAAGGCGCCAAATTACAGAAATTTGTTATTTCATCTTTGACCTGATTAATAAATCCATCTCGAAACAATAGATCTTCAGGAGGATAGCCAGTCAAGGCCAACTCTGGAAATATAATTAAATGAGCTCCAGCATTATTAGCCTCAATAGACAAATCAAGCATTTTTTGTGCATTCAACTTAATATCCCCAACAATAGGGTTAAATTGTGCGATTTGTATTCTGATTGGTGAGGATTCAGAAAATATTTTATTTAACTGTTCTTGCCAAAATTTGGCCTTCGAATTATTACCTGTATTTATTGCGTGTTCCAATTTAGTATTTGCAACAACCTCAGCGGGGTCTATATCAAGGATATTAGCGATCAACCAAGCGTGTGTTTCGCTTAAAGCAGCCTTTCCAGAGCTATATTTACTAAGATTTGACTGATTAATGTCATATTCTTTAGCTATTTTATAATCAGAATAACCTGTTTTATCACGCACCATTGCTAGGTATTCGGTAGTTTTGATGATCATTGTGTTTCATTAATTAAACTATATATTAGTTATTTTATACCACTATAGGTAAAAAATAACTAAAATTACTTATAAAAATAATAAAATTACATGTAAGATTTAACTAATTTATATGTAACCCATTGAATTAAAACAATTTAATTTATATTGAATACATTAAGATTGTTAGCATTATCTAATCAAATTCTTTCTAAAAACAATTTGTCAGCTAAATAAAATGGATCTAAGAACTTGAATTTAATTCAACTTTTTCAGGTCTGAATTAAATGATATTATTGCTTTTGGTAGCATAAAACAAGCTTTGCTAGTTGAATTGATTTAAATTTTTTTTTAATAATTAATTTGTATTACTTGTTTAACTAGTGTTAAAATTTTCTGTGAACCTCATTCAATTGTGAAGGTTTTTTATACTTTGAAACTCATTAAGGAGATATATATGAAACAATTATTAAAATTGTCTGCTGCTTCATTGTTAGTTGTTGGTGCACTTAGTGTACAAGCTTCTACTTTGAGCGACGTTCAGGCTAAAGGACACGTATCTTGTGGTGTCTCTAAAGGTCTTGCTGGTTTTTCTTCAGCTGACTCGTCTGGTACATGGACTGGTATTGACGTTGATGTTTGTCGTGCTGTTGCTGCTGCAACGCTTGGTGATGCAACTAAAGTTAAATTTGTACCATTAACTGCTAAGGAAAGATTCACTGCGCTACAATCTGGTGAGATCGATATGTTGTCTAGAAATACGACTTGGACAATTACTCGTGACGCTTCATTAGGATTGAACTTTGCTGGTGTTAACTACTACGACGGACAAGGCTTTATGGTTAAGTCTTCTCTAGGTGTTTCTAGTGCTATGGAATTAAGTGGTGCTGCTATTTGTATTCAAGCAGGTACTACTACTGAATTGAACTTAGCTGACTGGGGTAAAGCAAATGGAATCGAGTACAACTCAGTTGTATCAGATACTAATGCTCAAACTCTAACTAACTATGATGCTGGACGTTGTGATGTATTAACAACTGATGCTTCTGGTCTTTACTCAATGCGTGCAGGTGCAAATGATCCTTCAGAGCATGTAGTACTTCCAGAAATCATTTCTAAAGAGCCTCTAGGTCCTGTTGTTCGTCAAGGTGACGATCAATGGTTCAACATTGTAAGATGGTCTTTAAACGCTATGATTACTGCAGAAGAAATTGGTGTTAACAGTGGTAACGTTGATGATGTTTCTAACAACCCAGAGCGTGAGCGCTTAATGGGTCGTTCAGGAAGCACTCATGAGTATGTTGGTCTGACTCCAGACTGGACTTACCAAATCGTTAAGCAAGTAGGTAACTATGCTGAAAGCTTCGAGCGTAACATTGGACTTTCTACTCCAATTGGTATTGCTCGTGGTGTTAACGCACTATGGTCACAAGGTGGTATTCTTTACTCACCTCCATTTAGATAAGCAATTATCTAGTTAGAACCTAAACCAGACTGCTATACTTTAGCAGTCTGGTTTTTTTTTGATTTTTTCAAACTTAGAAACACTATATTTAGTAAAATATTCATATTCAAATTTTTAGCAATTTATGAAAAAACTTATCCTCGAATCCTTAGGAAAATCTCAACACAGAGGATCAAACTTTCGAGATCTACTTTATAACAACGAAGTCAGGTCTTTTTTATTCCAAGTAATTACCTTTGTCCTGGTAATAGGGCTTTTTTATACAGCAATAGGAAACCTCTTTCAAAACATTGAAGATAGAGGCATCCAAACTGGATTTACATTCCTAAAAAACAGAGCAGGCTTTGACATACTCCCTTTTTTAGGCAATATTGCGGTTGACTACACCCCTGAATCTTCAAACTTAACTGTTTTTTATGTGGGATTAATTAACACACTTGTTGTCGCCTTTATTGGAATCATTTTATCGACGCTAATAGGGCTTCTTATTGGTATCGCAAGACTTTCAAATAATTATCTTGTTGCTAAGCTAGCAGGGGGCTACATAGAGCTCTTTAGAAACATTCCTATACTTCTTCAAATTTTATTTTGGTATAACTTATTTATTAATGTTTTTCCGCACCCAAAGCAAAGTCTATCATTTTTTGATCTTGCATTTCTAAATCAACGAGGTTTGTATCTGCCCAAACCAATCCCTGAAGAGGGTTTCTTATACGTAGTATTTGCATTCATCATTGGAATCATTGCAGCTTATTTTATTAAGAAATCCTATAAGAAGAAGCATGAACTAACTGGTATTCACACCAGTACATGGCCATATTCAATTGGTTTAATTCTTGGTCTGCCAATTCTTGTTTATCTGGTATTTGGATCTCCACTGGCATTTGACTTTGCCGTTCTAGGTAAATTTAACTTAAAGGGTGGAATGGCAGTTGTGCCAGAGTTTTTAGCATTAACGTTTGCTCTTAGTGTTTATACTGCAACCTATATTGCTGAGGCCATTCGATCAGGCATTGAGGCAGTTGACAAGGGACAAAAAGAGGCTGCAGCTGCGATTGGCTTAACACCCGTTCAATCGCTTAAACTTATTATTTTGCCACAAGCCCTTAGGGTTGCAATACCGCCAACAATTAACCAGTATTTGAATCTTACAAAAAACTCTTCTTTAGCTACCGTAATTGGCTATCCAGAGTTAATGAGTACTTTTGGAGGAACTGTTTTAAATCAAGTTGGCCAGGCAGTAGAAATTCTAGCCATGGCGATGCTTGTTTATCTAGTCATTTCACTATTTATCTCTTTATTGCTGAACTATGTCAATAAAAAGATGGAAATTCAGGGAAGATAATTATGCCAGTATTTGACCAACAAGCTACTAGAAAGCCGCCAATATCACAAATTGGTGCACTTGTATGGCTTAGAACCAATCTCTTCTCTTCATGGGTAAATTCAGCCCTTACCCTTGCATCGCTATATTTGCTTTACATTATGATTCCTCCATTGCTTGACTGGATGTTCTTTAATGCAAGCTTTAGTTTTGGAACTGTAAACCTTTTTGGCTTTGAAATAAAGTTTAGTGAGGAAATGGCAACTAATCAAAACTGTGGCAGAGTTGGGGCTTGTTGGCCCTATATTTATGAAAAGCTTTACATGTATACCTATGGATTCTATCCTCGAACAGAGACCTGGAGGCCTAATACAGTATTTGCACTAACTGGCCTGCTATTTGTCATAGTCCCGCTAGTAAAAAACTATAAGTACAAAAATAGAGTCACTTTATCATTAATCATCTTTTACCCATTGGTTTCCTATGTTTTAATTGCTGGTGGCTTTGGAATATTAATGCCTGTTTCAACTGATCAATGGGGTGGCTTATTGCTGACATTAATTATTGCATCAGTAGGGATTATCGTTTCTTTTCCGA
>Ga0208949_1000665_pt1 | contig 12674 bp, 9 predicted proteins | sample AOAMet1_03_M0_10_2_FD_188231 | JGI IMG/M metagenome (GOLD analysis project Ga0208949, IMG submission 188231) | Ammonia-oxidizing marine microbial communities from Monterey Bay, California, USA - CAN11_03_M0_10 (SPAdes) | ecosystem: Environmental > Aquatic > Marine > Intertidal zone | place...
CTAGAATCACTGCTGTGTGCACGATTATCACCCATTACAAAATAGTGTCCCTCAGGGATCGTAATTTCAGGAAGCTCTTTTGAGTGCCCCTTGGGATTTAAAAGGATCTCATGAGGCATTGAGTCTATGAACTCTTGAACAAGTTTGTAGTTATTCATGGGTTTGCCTGAGTCGACACCGATATAAGGCCCAATTATCTTAATATCCATTGAATTATCGTTGATAGTCAATTGATCATTTTTATATGAAATTACATCACCAGGACCAGCAACAATTCGTTTAATAAAATCAACCCCTGAATAGCCAGGGTTTTTTTCATAATTTGGATACCTAAATACAATGACATCACCCCTATTTGGTTTTGAGAATTCAACAAGTTTGGAGTTTGATATAGGGAGTCTGAAGCCATAATCAAATTTATTGACTAGAATAAAGTCACCCGTTAAAAGCGTCGGCATCATTGAGTTTGATGGAACACGAAAAGGTTCAAATATAAACCCCCTAAAGACTAACACTAAAAGTAAAACAGGGAACAACTCGATTGACCACTGAACAAGTTTAGGCCTGTGGCTATATTTTTCAGATTTTGAGAACTTTAAAAAAATTAAAAAATAGGCAATTTTGCTAAATTTTGATTTTTCTACTATGGCATCTGATGCAGGCTCTTGATCACCCTTAGAAAGAGCTAGATCAATCAAAACAATAACAATTGCAAGTATCATTGCAACAAATAGCCATGAGAGAACATCCCAAGCAAAGAATGGTTCAGCGTTTTTTAATACTGCTTCGTATATAGACATAGAATAGAGTTTTTTTTAAAGGGCGTATTATAACAACCTGATGGCTTTTTGCTTAACTTAGTATCTAAGCGCTTTCAGTAATACTCATTCCGATTGAGTTGGCTAGTGCAACAAAATTAGGGAAAGATGTTTTTACATTATCAACCCCTTCAATCTTTATATCTGAATCTGAGCTGACCGATGCAATGGCAAATGCCATAGAGATGCGATGGTCATGGTGAGACTCAATGGGTGCGGTTTGTTCTTTAAATTTACCGCCTACTATCCTAATGCCATCTTCTAGCACATGATTTATAATACCCAGCGATGTCAATCCATCAGCCATCACTTGTATCCGGTCTGACTCTTTCACTCTAAGCTCTTTTGCGCCTCTCAGAAGGGTTTCACCATCAGCACAACTGGCAGCTATAAATATTGCAGGAAACTCATCAATGGCAAGTGGGACTAGTTTTTTTGGAATTTGAATCCCTTTAAGGTTTGAAGAGCGCACTCTAATATCTGCAATTAATTCTCCAGCATCAACTCTTTCATTTGAGAGCTCTACATTGCCACCCATTAACTTAAGAATATCAATGACGCCTGTTCGAGTAGGATTGATGTTGACCGCTTCTAAAACAATGTCAGCATCATCTGATATGCATGCTGCAACCATAAAAAAGGCGGCTGAAGAGATATCACTGGGCACTTCAATATTGCAAGCCTTTAAGGATCCTCCACCCTCAATCGATATTTTATTGGGTGAGGTTTGAACATCATAACCAAAGCCTCTGAGCATACGCTCTGTGTGATCTCTTGAAATGCCATACTCAATAACTGTTGTAGAACCTTTGCTATAGAGGCCTGCTAATAAGATACAAGATTTAATCTGGGCTGATGCAACAGGCAAAGTATATTTGATAGCCGACAAAGTCTTTCCACCATTAATCGAAAGAGGCGGCATAGAGTTTGGACCTGAGATATCTGCACCCATTTGACGAAGAGGCTCAATCACTCTTCCCATTGGCCTTTTGGATAGTGATTTGTCTCCGCAAAGCTCTGAGTTAAATGATTGCGCACTCAGAAGGCCCGACATCAGTCGAATTGAGGTTCCTGAATTTCCAAGATTTAAAGAGTTTGTTGGCATTTTTAAGCCGTGCATTCCAACACCCTGAATGATCACATCAGAGCCTTTTCGCTCAATAGAAACTCCCATTTCCTTGAATGCGTTCAAGGTCGCCAAACTATCCTCTCCCTGAAGGAATCCTGAGACCCTAGTTGTTCCCGTTGCAATTGAACCGAGCATGATAGATCTGTGGGAAATTGATTTATCTCCAGGTACCCTGATTGATCCTGATAATGATTTAGAGTGGGACGTTACAAAGCTAGCCATCGATTATCTTAACCTACCCATGAATCTCTTGTATTTTTCGCAGTCCTGAATAGCAGCTCAAGTTTTTCACTGTTATCGCTATTGATAGCATCTTTAAGCTCACTAAGAGTTGCTTGATAGCCATTTATATGATCAGTGATTTGATCTTTGTTTTGTAGGCAAATATCTCTCCACATGACAGCATCGCCAGAGGCAATCCTTGAGAAGTCTTTAAACCCTCCACCTGCATAGATTGAAGCCGTTGGGTTTTGACTCACTAGATAATTGACAAGAGAGAAAGCAAGCATATGGGGCAAGTGGGAGGTCATACCAAGTAGCTCATCGTGAGACTCAGGACTCATAAAGTCTACATCAGCACCAACCGCACTCCACATGTCGTGAATGATTTTAGTGGACTCAGGCGCATTATTCTCTAAAGGGGTAATGATGACTTTCTTGTCTTCAAATAGATCCGGAACGCTGACCTCAAAGCCACTCTTTTCCTTTCCAGCTATGGGGTGTGCAGGTACAAAGTATTTAGATTTTTTAGCTAAAACTTCGTTCACAATTTTTATGATATTGGTTTTAGTGCTTCCAACATCAGTAATAATAACTTGATCAGAGATGAATGGCTCTATTTCTTTAAGAATTTGCTTAAAAGTTCCAACTGGAGTAGCAATAACAACGATATCAGCATCTTTAATTGCCTCAGCCATATCAGTTGATAGCTCATCAATGATATTGCCTTTTTTAGCCTTCTCTAGTCGAGATTGATCTCTACCATATCCGCATACTATATTAGCTAATTTGGTAGCCTTTATGGCTTTTGCAAGAGAACCTCCAATAAGTCCCACACCTATGATTGTAATTTTATTTAGCATAGGATTTTATTAAGAGCAGCTATGAGATGTGCATTTTCTTCGAAAGTGCCAATTGAAATTCTAAGATATCCACTCATCTCAACAGGCCTAACAATGACTCCTTCTTTAAGAAGAGCGTTATATATGTCCATTGCATCATCAAACTCAACAGCAATAAAATTTGCATGCGATGGTATAAAGTTTAAATGAAGCGATTTAAAACATTCGACCAACTGCTCGTATCCATCAGAATTGACCTTGATAGATTCTGACAAGTAGTCATCATCTTTCAAGGCAGCAATAGCCGCAACTTGTGCCGTGAAGTTCACATTGAATGGCTCTCTGACGCGATTAATGAAATCAGCAATTAGAGGACTACAAAGTGAATATCCAACTCGAAGACCAGCTAGTCCATATGCCTTAGAGAAAGTACGAGTAATGATAAGGTTGCTAAATTCACTCAGCCATTGAATGGCAGAGTCATCAATATTTAAATATTCAAAATAGGCTTGATCAAGAACCACTGGAATGCCTTCAGGAACTTGTTTTAAAAAGTTATAAACCTCTTTATCAGTAAGAAGTGTGCCAGTTGGGTTATTAGGATTAGCAACAAAAATAAGTTTAGTATTCGTTGTAATCATACTCAGCATTGAATCTAAGTCGTGGCCAAAGTTTTTTGCAGGTGAGACAACAGCAGTTGCCCCTAAAGCCTGAGTGACAAGTGGATAAACAACAAATGCATACTGTGAAAAAATAACTTCATCAGTTTGTTTTGAGACAAAAACCCTTGCGATTAACTCTAATAGCTCATTCGACCCATTACCCAATGAGATCATCTCAGAGGTCACATTATGTTTGGTTGCGATAGCCTTTTTAAGTTCGAAGCAATTACCATCTGGGTAACGATTGATACTCGAAAGTGAGTCATTAATTGCCTCTTTGACTTTACTGCTGATCCCTAAAGGATTCTCATTAGAGGCAAGCTTAGAAATTTTAGTTAAGCCAAGCTCTCTCGCAAGCTCTTCAATTGGCTTTCCTCCTTGATATGGACTCAAGCCAAGGATTGATTCACAGGCGTTCATAAGACTGCTATTGGGTATGAGCCAAGAATTTCCAACTTAGAGACTTTAGATTTGATCTTGGAGATAGCATCTTTAACATTATCATTATTTTGATGCCCTTCTATATCAATAAAAAACAAATATTCCCACTTTACACCAGGTATGGGGTGTCTTGCTAACTGGAGCATATTAATGTTGTTATCTTTAAAAGGCTCCAATAGATCAAAAAGAGCACCAGATTCGTGCTTTGTCACAACCAATAGTGAGGTTTTGTCATTTATTCCCATTGGCACTTCATCCTTTCCAATAACTATGAAGCGAGTAACATTTCCAGCATTATCTTCGATATTTTTAGCTACTCTTTGAAGGCCATAAATGTTTAAAGCAACCTTTGAGGCAATGGCAGCAGCATTAGGCTCATCTTTAACCATTCTAGCACCTAAAGCATTTGAAGCTACTGGCCTTAACTCTGTATTTGGATAATGGTTAGCTAGCCATCTATGGCACTGATCAAGTGCTTGTTGGTGCGCATAAATTACCTTAATTTCTTGAGATTGATCCTGCATCATAAGGTGATGAGCAACAGCAATTTCAACCTCTCCACAAATATTTAAGTCATGACTATAAAGCATATCAAGAGACGTTCCAATGACACCATTTGAGGAGTTTTCAATAGGAACAACGCCATATTGTGCATTATCAGTTTCAACTTGATGAAAAATCTCATCCACTGTTCCGCAATCAAGCGGAGAAACGCCATGACCAAAATGCTTGAGCGCTGCCTCCTGAGTGAACGTCCCTTCTGGTCCTAAAAAAGCAATTTTTAAGGGCTGTTCAAGTGCAAGGCATGCCGACATAATCTCTCTAAAAATGAGAGCAATATCTTTGTCCTTAAGAAGACTTTTGTTTCTTTCAATCACTTTACTGAGAACTTCAGCCTCTCTCTCAGGACGATAGAAAGCAGTTTGAGTATTTGATTCTTGCTTAACTAGTGCAACCTCTGCAGCAAGGTCTGCACGCTCAGAAATAAGGAGCTGAATCTTTTGATCCAGTTCATCAATTTCTGACCTTAAATTTTGAAGCGACCTACTTTTCATTAGTAAAGCTTTAGTTGAATGTTTTGGGTGTATTTTACCTAAGACTTAATCCACTTAAAAGCATTGTTATTATTATGTATATGAATAAAAAAAACTTTAGTAATTAAACTATTGCGCATTTTTTAAAAAAAGATATAATCTGACTAAATTTGACGACGGAAGTTGGTGTGATTCCAACGCTGCCCTCGCAACGGTGTTTCTTCTAGATTAGTCCGATACGTGTCAAATTGATTTACTTAATACTACGATGGGTGGTGAGTTAAGGATTCATAATTGATTGACTCTTTATCTCTCAATCCCTCTTTAAATTACTATTTATAAGGGGTCATAATGTTTAATAAAAAAATATTTCTTGCTGTCTCTTTTTCAGCACTTGTTTTATCGCAACCTTCAAACGCTGTAATCGGTCCAATCAAAATTACTTTAAATCCTACAGAGTTATCTTCAAATTACTTTAATGAAGTGGATACTTTTGCTCCATTTTCATCAGAGGTTTATACGCAAGATGATATTAAAAATTCAAATGCAACCAATATCTATGATTTTTTATCACAAAACACCTCGCTATCACTTGCTCCATCGTCTGGAAATAGATTTTCTAAAAAAATCTCCGCTCGTGGTTATGGTTTAACTATTGGTTCTCATAATCTTGTTGTTACTTTAAACGGCAGAAGACTCAATAATATTGATACTAGTGGCCCAGAAATTGCTGGAGTTAACATCAATGATATTGAAAGAGTCGAAATTACTAAAGGAAGTGGGTCAGTAATTTATGGTGATAGCGCGATGGCAGGTGCTATTCATTTTTATACAAAAAAGAATATACAGACTAAAATATCAACAACCTCAGGAAATTATGGCGTCTCTCAAACCTCTGCATCTGTTGGTATTAATGATGAAAAAATTGACTTAAATATTTCTTTAGATAACTCCAAGCATGATGGCTTTCATAAAGCCGCTACTGGAGGAGTTAAAGATAAAGGCAAACAAACTAAATCAAGTATTGGTGGCACCTATACTACTGATGGTGGGACAGAAATATCACTAGACCTTTATAGAACTAATTCTGACATTAGATATCCAAACTACCTTAGTGATGCTCAATTTGAAGCTGACCCAACTGGAAGTGGATCTGGAAGCAGATACACCTACCGTGATGCTGAGTCAAGTACAACTAACTTCAAAGTAAAACGTAACTGGGGTGAAAATTTTGAATTCACAACAAATAGATCAGCTATTGATAAAGAAAGTAGAAATTTTTACTCTTACTCAGGAGCAACTGTTGATAACTACAAGTATGATTATAAGAGCAATGACTACCTATTAACATATACAAATGGAGATATAAAAATTGATAGTGGTGTAAATATATTTGATGGGAAGAGAACAGTTGAATCAACCAGTGTTAGCTCTCGTAATACAACTTCAAAGGAAAACTTAGGTGTATTTTCTCAGCTTCAATATTTCAGAAATGATTCAGTATTTACCGTTGGTGCTCGCTCGGAAAAAGTAGATTATAAGTACAGCCCTGAGTCTGGCACTGCATTGTCTGGCGAATATGATTTAAATGCGTTTGATATTGGTATAAATACCTCTTTGAGCCCTAATACCACTATATTTACGAATTATAACCATGCCTTTCAAGCCCCTTTAATTGATCGATTCTTTATTTCTGCTACATGGCCTGCTACCGGTCAAGTATTCAACGGGTTTGTCCGCCCATCTAAAAGCAGAACCTTCAATATTGGACTAAACCATCTAACTGATAATTCCAAGACTAAGTTAACCTTATATCGCTCAAATATTAAAGACGAAATGTTTTTATGTAAGTCAAATGCAGCATCAGATTGTGGGCTATATGGTGATAATCTAAATCTTGATAAATCTCATAAGCAAGGTCTAGAGCTTCAGAATAAATATGTTTTTAGTCCAAAATGGTCTACTAGCCTTAATTACGCTTATACAATTGCTAATATAGATTCGGATGATAAAGGCGCAGGTGCATTAAATGGAAAAACAAATCCAATGACCTCAAAGCATAATATTTCAGCTTCTGTTATATATAGCTTGAGCAATAAGACTAATATGACACTGACTCAAAAATATCGTAGTGAAGCTTTTGCAGAAGAGGATTATGCAAATATATTTACAAAAAAACAGCCGGAATATAATTCAACAAACTTTAACTTTTCTTACAACCCCAACGATGACCTAAGCTTTTCTTTTGATGTTGAAAATTTATTTGAAAATAGCTATGGAACGCGTTTGAGAGATGATGTTATATACCCAGGTAACTCGACTAGAAATATTAAAGCAGGACTTACATACAAATTTTAATGCACTATGAAGGCTTAATTAGATGAGTGAAACTAACTATAAAAAGCGCATGCAGCGTAAAAAAGAATATATTGATTCCCGTATTGATGAAGCTAATATTGATACTGGAATCATTGTTCTTTTGACTGGCAATGGTAAGGGGAAGTCATCTTCAGCTATGGGTATGATTTGTAGAGCTCTTGGATATAACATGAAGATTGGTCTTGTTCGCTTTTTAAAGGGTGAGCAGCAGACAGGAGAAGATCTTTTTTTAGATAATCACCCAAATATTCTTTCTGCTCATATGGAAAGTGGTTTTACATGGAACACTCAAGATCAAGAACTGGATAAGAAAAGAGCCATGGAAACCTGGCTTGAGGCAAAAAAATTTCTTTCTGACTCTAAGATTTCTGTAGTTGTTTTAGATGAAATTACTTACATGATCAATTACAACTATCTTGATGAAGCTGAAATTTTGAATACACTATCAAACAGACCTGAGAATCAACATGTCGTTATAACTGGGAGAGCTGCTAGTAAAGGCTTAATAGATGCTTCGGACACTGTGAGCGAGCTTGAGGATGTAAAACACGCTTTTAGAGCTAATATTAGAGCTCAAAAAGGGATTGACTTATAAATAATTAACTGTTTTCTAAAAGGTATTGAATCGCTTGGTATAAATACCCAACAGGAATCACTTGCATACCCTTAATGGACTTTTTAGGCTCATTCCCTTTCGGGATGATAGCTAGCTCAAATCCTTGTTTTTGAGCCTCAGATAGCCTTTCCTGGGCATTGTATACTGGCCTTACTTCACCAGTTAATCCAACCTCACCAAACGCAATCCATTTACTTGGGATTACTTTATCTCTAAGACTTGAGACAATTGAGAGCATCACTACTAAATCTGATGCAGTTTCGCTCACTTTAATACCACCAACTACATTGATAAAGACATCTTGATCAAACGTTGCAATTCCTGAATGTTTATGAAGAATAGCAAGCTGAAGAGCGAGTCGATTCTGATCTAGCCCTACGCTGACTCTTTTTGGTGTTCCATTCGATTGATCAACCAGTGCTTGTATTTCGACCAAAAGCGGTCTGGTGGCTTCTCTAGTAACCATGACCATTGATCCAGATGAAGGATTCTCTTGATTAGAAAGGAATATAGAGGATGGATTGCTGACTTGTTGAAGCCCCTTTTCACCCATCGCGAATACGCTTATCTCATTCACTGCACCAAAACGATTTTTTACAGCCCTAATAATTCGATAACGACCCCCAGCATCCCCCTCAAAATATAGGACTGCATCCACCATATGTTCAAGAATTCTTGGTCCCGCAAGCGCTCCACCCTTTGTTACATGGCCAATCATCAATAAAATAGTATTAGTTTGCTTAGCGAACTGAGTAAGCTGAGCTGCGCAGTCTCTGACCTGAGTTACAGACCCAGGTGCTGACGCTGAAAGATCAGTCACCATCGTTTGAATAGAGTCAATAACAATTACTTTTGGTTTTATGTCTTTTGATAGCTTGATTATTTTCTCTAAGTGAGTTTCACCTATAAAAAGGATATCTTCCTTGATGCCCAATCTTATTGCCCTTTCACTAACCTGTTCGGCAGACTCCTCTCCACTGACATACAAAGTTGTATTGTCACTATTGAGTTTAGCCAAAGCTTGAAGAATTAGAGTAGATTTGCCAATTCCAGGGTCACCCCCTATCAGAACTACTGATCCATCAACAAGACCACCACCAAGTGTTCGATCTAACTCCGATAGGCCAGTTGAAAGGCGATCTTTATTTTGTGCTTTAATCTCAGTCAGATTTTGAACTTTTGAAGCTGGAAGGTCCTTTAAGCTCTCTGGCTTGGATGATGTTGCTTGCGATATGACAATTTCTTCAAGTGTGTTCCATTCTTTGCAGTCTAAACACTGGCCAGCCCATTGGTGGTGAGACGCCCCACACTCTCGGCATACAAACTCTACTTTTGTCTTAGCCATAAGATTACTTATTGATTAACTTGTCAATTTCACTCTTGAATTCTTCGATATCTTGGAACTGCCTATAAACAGAGGCAAAACGAATATAGGCGACCTCATCAAGCGCTCTAAGCTCCTCCATAACCCACTCACCTAACATCGAAGAAGGAACCTCTCTATCATTTTGCGCCATCAATTTTCTTTGAATTTTTTGAATGGCCATTTCAATTTTTGAAGTCTCAACAGGCCTTTTTTCAAGCGCCTTTAGCAAACCTGAACGTAACTTATTTTCACTGAAGCTCTGCCTAGAGTCATCACTTTTAATCAGCCTTGGGAGGTTAAGGTCAACAGTCTCTCGAGTTGAGTGTCTCTCCCCGCATGCTATACACTCCCTTCTTCGGCGAACTTGTGAGCCATCATCCAGTAGTCGAGTATCTAAAACCTTGGTGTCATCTGATTGACAAAAAGGACAGCGCATCTGAGTTACTTATAAACTGGAAATCTAGAGCAAAGCTCTTCAACTTTTGCCCTAACTTCATTTATGACTTCATTATTTTCAATATCATCACAGATGTCACAAATCCAGTTAGTGATATCCTTACACTCAGATTCACCAAAACCACGCGTCGTTGCCGCGGGAGTTCCAATTCTAATTCCACTGGTTACAAATGGAGATTGAGGGTCATTTGGTACAGAATTCTTATTAACAGTAATATGGGCTGAACCGAGAGTTGCATCAACTAGCTTTCCTGTCAATCCTTGCTCAATAAAGCTGACTAAAAACACATGGTTATCAGTTCCACCTGAAACAACATCATAACCTCTTTCCATAAAGACACCAGCCATCGCTCTTGCATTTTTAACGACTTGCTTCTGATAAGACTTAAAGTCCTCACTCATCGCTTCTTTAAAGGCAATAGCTTTAGCTGCAATAATATGCATTAATGGGCCACCCTGGATTCCAGGAAAAATGGCAGAATTAAGTTTTTTTTCTATTTCTTCGTTGGCTCTGGCAACAATTAAACCGCCACGAGGCCCCCTTAAAGTTTTATGAGTTGTTGTCGTGCAGACGTCAGCTATATTTATTGGCGAAGGATAGTCACCTGTGGCAACTAGACCTGCGACATGAGCCATATCTACGAGTAGGTAGGCATCAACCATATCCGCAATATCCCTGAAACGCTGCCAATCAATAATTCTTGAGTAAGCAGAGAATCCAGCAATAACCATTTTTGGTTTGTGCTCTAGAGCAAGTCTCTCAACCTCATCATAATCAATTTCACCAGTAGACTCATCAAGCCCATACTGAAAGGCTTTGTAATGCTTTCCCGAAAATGATGGCCCCGCGCCATGAGTCAAGTGCCCGCCATGAGCAAGACTCATGCCTAATATTGTATCACCCGGAACTAACAGCGCTTGAAAGACTGCTGCATTAGCCGTTGAGCCTGAATGTGGCTGAACATTGGCATAGGCCGCTCCAAAAAGCTCTTTTGCTCTGCTGATAGCAAGAGTTTCTGCAACATCAACATGCTCACAACCACCATAGTAACGCTTACCAGGATAACCTTCTGCATATTTATTAGTCATTTGACAGCCTTGAGCGTACATAACAGCAGGTGAAGTATAGTTCTCAGATGCAATTAATTCGATATGAGCCTCTTGCCTAGCTTCCTCAGCACTTATGACCTTAGCGATATCGGGATCAACATCATTTAATGTAAGATTTTTATCAAACATAACTGGCTCCAAAAATAGATAATTAATATGATGATTTTAAACGCTTTATTTCAAAAAGCATAGAGATAATTATTCTTTTTTTACAAGCATTTATAGTATGATTTTTATATGGTTGTTATTTAAAAATATTTAAAGTATATCCTTCAATAAATTACTCAATTTCTAGAACAAATAATCCATATTTCAAAGTGGTAAAATTAACATTTTTAATTCCCATAAAAGAATGAAAGTTCTCGTTTTAGGTGCTGGAGTAATTGGTACAACTTCAGCCTATTTCCTTGCTAAACAAGGGCATGATGTTACTGTCATTGACAGGCAAGATAGTGTTGCTATGGAGACTAGCCATGCGAATGCTGGTTGCTTATCCTATGGCTTTACATCCCCTTTAGCGTCTCCAGGACTTCCCTTTAATATTTTAAAATGGGCTTTGTCAGGGCGATCACCTCTTGTTGTTAACCCAAACATGAGCATTGAGACTATTAAGTTCATGTATCGATTGTATAAAAACTGTAATTCAAAAAGCTATGAAGTTAATAAAAGTCGTATGCTTAGAATTGCTAATTACTCTCAAAAAGCACTACTTGAAATTGAGGCAGATTTTGATATCAATTATGTGCAGAGAAAACAAGGCTCTCTTCAACTTTTTTGGGATTCCAAGGAGATTGATAAAGCAAAGAAAGATATTTCAATTTTAGAAAAATTTAATATTAAATCTGAGCTACTTGATCCTGAGGGTTGTTTAAAGATTGAGCCCGGCCTTAGATATGTAAAAAATCAAATTGCTGGGGGGATTCAATTTACAGATGACTTTACCGGAAATTGTTATTTATTTTCAAATGAGATCTATAAAAAATGTTTAGAAATGGGCGTTAATTTTGAGTTCAAGACTGAAATTAATGCCATTGAAACACACAATAATGCAGTTTCTGCAGTTTTAACCAGTAAAGGGGAATTTAAAGCGGATTGCTATTCTGTTTCTCTTGGTAGTCACTCCAATAATATCCTCTCTCAAATTGGCATTCAAACTCCTATTTATCCTGTCAAGGGATACTCCATCACTCTCCCTGTTTTGGCTGATAAAGATGCCCCTCAATCTACAATAATGGATGAGAGGAATAAAATTGCAATCACCAGGCTAGGAGATACAATACGTGTTGCTGGAATTGCTCACTTAACTGACTTTAATAAGGAATTAAGAGTCAAATCACTCGAGTCTCTAAAGCAAGGTATAGATAGATTATTTCCCAACTCATATGAACAGACAAAGGATTTAAATTTTTGGACGGGCTTTAGACCAAGTACGCCGGATAGCACTCCAATCATTGGCCATACACCATACAGTAATTTATATCTAAATACAGGCCATGGAACCCTTGGATGGACAATGTCAGCGGGTTCTGGCAAACTATTAGCTAATTTAATTTCTGGAAGTGAGCCTGAAATATCCTTAGAAGGAATAGATATGAGCCGTTA
>Ga0208949_1000671_pt1 | contig 12613 bp, 7 predicted proteins | sample AOAMet1_03_M0_10_2_FD_188231 | JGI IMG/M metagenome (GOLD analysis project Ga0208949, IMG submission 188231) | Ammonia-oxidizing marine microbial communities from Monterey Bay, California, USA - CAN11_03_M0_10 (SPAdes) | ecosystem: Environmental > Aquatic > Marine > Intertidal zone | place...
AGGTTTAGAAAAATCTAAGACTTCTTTTTTCTCTAAGTTAAATAAAATTATAGTTGGTAAATCAAAGATTGATAATGATTTTTTAGATGACTTAGAAGAGATTTTAATCTCTAGTGATGTTGGTGTAAATACTACATTAAAAATCATAGAACGAATTGAGTCAAGAGTAGCGAAGGATAAGTATACTGGTTTAAATGAACTTAACTTATTACTTAAAGAAGAAATTAGTTTACTTCTTTCAGAAAATGAGTCCCTAACATCAAATGATTTTGAAATTCCTAATTCTAAAAATCCATATGTAATTATGGTAGTAGGGGTTAATGGAGTTGGAAAAACTACAACAATTGGTAAATTAGCTAATCAATTTAAATCTAAAGGTTTAAATGTGATTTTAGGGGCTGGAGACACGTTTAGAGCTGCAGCAATTGATCAACTCCAAATATGGGCAGACAGAGTAGGTATTCCAATTATTAAGCAAGAAATGGGTAGTGATCCAGCATCAGTTGCTTTTGATACTTTAACTGCAGCAAAACATCAAAATGCAGATGTTGTAATTATTGACACAGCAGGAAGACTTCACAATAAAGTTAATTTAATGAATGAACTTTCTAAGATTAAAAGGGTTATGCAAAAAGTAATTCCTAATTCACCACAAGAAATATTACTTATTTTAGATGGCTCGACTGGGCAAAATGCCTTTGAACAAGCTAAACAGTTTATAAGTACAACTGATGTTAATTCTTTAGCAATCACCAAGCTAGATGGTACAGCAAAAGGTGGAGTTGTTATTGGTATAAGTGATGAATTTAAAATACCTGTAAAATATATAGGAGTAGGGGAAGGTATTGATGATTTACAGGGTTTTAATAAACACGAATTTGTAGACTCTTTTTTTAAATAAAATTTTATTTTAAATAATTAAAAATTTAATCTATGTTAAATTTATAAATTTGAGAGAAAGAACTATTTTCTCCGTCACTTGTTTTTATCTTCCAAAAATAACTGTTGTTAGGTTCAACATTTATCTCAATCTCATTTTCTAAAATATCGATCATTATTCAACAAAGAAAATAGAGTTTACTAACAACAATTTTCCATTTTCCCAAAAGCTTCTAAATAACGGATTATCAACCATATATATAAAACTTCCTTTTCCATAATTCTGATGACCAAAAACTAAAGAATTACTAATTTTATCTAAAGCTTCTTGTCCAGCAAAACCTGATGTTGGTTTAGGGTCTTGTTTTAAGTACCCAATATTGTATCCATTTTCAAGTAAGCTATATGCACTATTACCAATTTTTAAAGAATAGTAATGATTGTCATTGTAGCCATATGCCATCGGATGTGTGTTGTCTAAGTGAATCTTAAAGATAGCTCCAGAAATCGATTGATTGATTCTGCTTCTATTTCTTTCATTATATTTTACTAGATTGTGATTATTGTTAGATTCCTGATTACTTCTAGAACTAAAATCTGATACAAAAGAAATATTATTTTCTATACCATTTGTATTTTTATTTAATCCTATGTCTAATCTTGACAAACTGTTTAATGCTCTATCAATGGCAATTAATTTACCTCCATTTGAAACCCAATTTTTAATTTTAGTGTCATATTCAGAGTTTGCAGAATAAAACCCACTAGCAAGGATAAGTACATCTATTGAGGAAAGATCAACCTGATTAAATGTATCATAGTTTAAGTGGGTTAAAGGGTATTTTAGTGTTTTTTCAAAAAAGTGCCAAATTGCTCCATAATTTAATGACGATATGCCATCACCAGCTAAAGTAGCAACTTTTTTGTTTGTTAGTAATTTTATATCTGACGAGCCTAAGTCTGGTCCACTGTCAGAAATACCTGAATTAATCGCGTGAATTTTTCTTTCGTGTAAATTACTAATTTCAATAACGGAAGAATGAAAATCATTTTTATTTTGATCTCTTTGTAATAATATTATTGAGCCAGGGTTAAATTTTTCACCATTGGTTGTAATTTCCTTTACATTATACCTAACATTAAAATCATTTGTTAACAAACTTGAAAGAAATTCCGCATCTTTTAAAGAAGACCATTCAAATATATATCCGATAGAATTTGAATTAATTTCATTCAATTTAAAATTTGATATTTTACCTACGGTTTCAACTTTAACATCTATTACTGAGGCTTCTAGACCATAAGCATACGGCAAGCTCCAAGCTGTTATGTCATAAGTTAATGGATCTGATAATTTAGTTTTTTGTTCAAAAAGAATTTCTACTAGCTTCCCTTTGGGTTGATTAGCGCTTACGATCAAATCATTTTTATCTATATCAATTTTAAGTTCTTTGTTTGCTGAATAATTGTAACCTTTAACTTTGTTGTTATTTTTAGAATATCCGTAGATAATTTTATGTTGATCTAACAAGTTCGTTAAACTTTTGATTTTATCTTTATTCCCTTTTAAAACATAACTAATTTTACTGTTATTATTTGATTTGAAAAATTCTTTGAACTCACTGTTCAATCTTCTTGCATTTATTGAAGATATTTCTACCGTAGATAATCCTGTAGTTGTATGGTGGTTAATTCGATCTATTAGTGATACAACCTCATTTTCTGAGTTTAAAACACCTAATCCAGCGTCACCACCCCCGGCTTGTTCATAAGTCATTCCAATTGCACCTAAAAAAGTTGGATATGTATCACCATAACTTGGGTATAGTAAATCAAAAGTTTCTTTTGTAAAGTAGAGCCATCCATTTTTATCAAAATATTTTGCATGATTATTGCCAATTTCTATCTGAAACTCTCTTTGCCAATTAGTTATTTGCTCGTGTAAAGGTTCAGCGGCTGGTGCAAAATAATATGGTTCATCTATTCCTTGTTCATGAAAATCTACATGAATATGTGGAAGCCATTTATTATATATTTTTAATCTGTCTCTAGATTCCTTTTGAGTTAGCCAAGCCCAATCACGATTTAAGTCAAATAAATAGTGATTTGCTCTTCCGCCTGGCCATGGTTCGTTATGCTCTCTTGTGTCTAAATCTGTATTTAATGGATAAGTCACATTTTGGTTGTACCAATTTGCGTATCGGTCTCTTCCATCTGGATTGATACATGGATCTAAAATTACTAATGTATTCTCTAACCAATCACTATTTTCTGTTACTAACATATACAATGTTTTCATAGCTGCTTCGGTACTTGAAGACTCATTTCCATGAACATTATAGCTTAGCCAGACAATGGCAGTACTATCGTAGTTATCATCTTTAATTCCATCCATCCCAGCGTTGTTTAAATTGTTATTTCTAATTTTTTCTAGATTTTTAATGTTATTTTCAGATGAAATATATGTTATATATAAAGGTCTTCTCTCATTAGTTTCTCCATATTTTTCAAGAACAACTTTACTAGGAAACTCTGAACTAACATGCTTAAAATAGTCAACTACTTGATTGTGTCTAGAAAACTGAGTACCAAGTTCGTAACCTAAAAATTCAGAGGGAGATTTTATATTTTGAGAATATATTGTTGTAAATGTTAGAATAGCTGTAATTAAAAATAGATTTATATTTTTCATATTTATGATGTTAGGGATGGAGTGTTAATTGATATAAAGAAAACTAATTAATTATACATTTGCAATTATAATATTAAACTATATTATATTTACTACCTAATACGATTTAATGTCGAATAAGCACATAACATATAAAGATACTAATTATTTCAATTCACTATTTTGTGATTACATTGACAATTCTCAAAAGATAAAAAATCTATATAATAACCGACCTACTATTGAAAGTTTTAAAAATCAGATAATTTCAAAAAAAGCAAGTTTTAAAATTGAAAACAGATTAATATTAAAGAATATTTTAAAAAAGCAATATGCAAATATTAATATTTCTAAAGATTTAAAACAGACAATTGATTCAATAGAAAATACAAACACATTTACTGTTACAACAGGACATCAACTAAGTTTGTTCACAGGCCCATTGTATTTCTTATATAAAATTATTTCAACTATAAATTTATCTGAGGAATTAAATCTTAAATATCCTGATTTTAATTTTATTCCAATTTATTGGATGGCATCAGAAGATCATGATTTTGAAGAAATTAGAAGTTTTAATTACAAAAATCAAAATATTATTTGGAATTCAGATCAAAATGGGGAGGTAGGTAAATTTTCAACCACTAATTTAAAATCTACTTTAGACATATTTTCAAAACATTTACCAAAAAATATTAATTCAAAAAAAATTATTAATCTATTTAAAGTCTCATACCTTGACTCTAACAATTTATCTGATGCTACCAGAAAACTAGTTTATGAAATTTTTAAAGATTATAGTTTAATTATTTTAGATCCTAATGAAAAGGAATTAAAAAAAATATTTTCATCTTCAATAATATATGAATTAACTAATAAATTGATATTTAATAATTCAAAAGCTTCTATTAAAACCTTAAAACAAAATAATTACAAAGTTCAGGTTAATCCACGTGAGATAAACTTATTTTATTTGTCAAATAATTACAGAAAAAGAATTATTCTTACTAATAATGGTTACTCTACTGATGATAATCTTTATTCTTGGACTGAAAGTGAAATTATTGATGAAGTAAATATTAAGCCAGAAAACTTTTCACCCAATGTCTTGTTAAGGCCTCTGTATCAAGAGTCAATCCTTCCAAATTTATGTTATATAGGAGGTGGCTCTGAAATTTCATATTGGTTAGAGCTTAAAAATTGTTTTGATTCCATTAAATTAGATTTTCCAATTTTATTAAATAGGAACTCTGTTTTATTAGTTAGAAAAAAACAATTTGAAAAATTACATAAAATTGATACTAAAATTGAAGATTTATTTTTATCTCAAGATAAGCTCATAACTAAAAAAGTTAAATTATTTGCTAATCAAAAGTTTAATTTTAATGATCAAATTAATGTTTTAGAACAACAGTTTGATAAACTTAGAGAGTTATCAAAACTTACTGATGTTAGCTTTTTGGGGGCCGTTAATGCTCAAGAAAAAAAACAACTTAAGGGATTAAAAAATTTAGAAAAAAGATTATTAAAAGCAAACAGAATAAAACACAAATCACATTTAGATAGGATTACTGCTATACAAGATGATCTGTTTCCTAATAAGTCATTACAAGAACGGAGTGTTAATTTTGCTGAATTTTATTGTCAGTACGGAGATGAATTTATTAAAACTTTAAAGGATAATATTCATCCATTCAACAATAAATTTTCAATCATAGAATTATAAAAAAAATCATTGATTTACTCAATTAATTTAAAATCTATTTCTATTTTTACACATGCAAAATAAGGTATTAATTTTAGATTTTGGTTCTCAGTATACACAGCTCATCGCCAGAAGAGTAAGAGAATTAAACATTTACTGCGAGATATTTCCTTTCAATAAAATTCCTAAAGAATTAAATAATTACAGTTCTGTAATTTTGTCTGGTAGTCCATTTTCAGTTCGTGATAAAAATTCTCCAAAACCTGATTTAAGTTTTATATTAAATAATTTCCCAGTATTGGCTGTTTGTTACGGAGCTCAATTAATTGCAGAACTGTTTGGAGGATTAGTAGCAGCCTCAAATATTAGAGAATATGGAAGGGCTAACTTAAGCTATATCAATCAAGATGACTTATTGTTTTCTTCAATCAATGATGGAAGTCAAGTTTGGATGAGTCATAGTGACACGATTAAACATCTTCCATCTAACTCGAATTTATTAGCCAGTACTGATGATGTAAAAAATGCAGCTTATAAGATTAATGATCAAAGTATATATGCTTTGCAATTTCATCCTGAGGTATACCATACTACTGATGGAAAAAAAATATTAGAAAATTTTCTCATCAAAATTTCAAATTTAAAACAAGATTGGACTCCTGATTCTTTTGTGGACATGACAGTCGAATCATTAAAATCTAAAATTGGAGATGATAAAGTAATTTTAGGACTTTCGGGTGGAGTAGACTCAACAGTTGCTGCTGTTCTATTGCACAGAGCCATTGGATCTAACTTAAATTGTGTTTTTGTTAATAATGGTTTGCTTAGAAAAAATGAATTTCAAGATGTACTTAACCAATACCAAGGCATGAATTTAAATGTTAAAGGGATAGATTATTCTAGTGAGTTTTATAGCGCACTAGAAGGAATAGAAGATCCTGAATTGAAAAGAAAAACTATTGGTAGAGTTTTTATTGAAGCATTTGATGACGAATCTAAAAAAATATCTAATGCTAATTGGTTAGCTCAAGGAACAATTTATCCAGATGTTATAGAGAGTATTTCTGCAACTGGAGGTCCATCAGCAACAATCAAAAGTCATCACAATGTTGGTGGTTTACCAGATTACATGAAGTTAAGTGTTGTTGAACCATTAAAGTTGTTATTTAAAGATGAAGTAAGAAGAGTTGGCGCATCGTTAGGTATTGATTCTAAATTACTAGGTAGACACCCTTTTCCTGGGCCGGGTTTAGGTATTAGAATACTTGGTGATATTACCAGAGAAAAAGTTAATATTTTACAGGAAGTTGATCATATTTTTATAGAAGGTTTAAAAGAATGGGATTTATATGATAAAGTATGGCAAGCTGGAGCGATGTTACTGCCTGTTAATAGTGTAGGGGTTATGGGAGATGAAAGAACTTATGAGAAATGTGTTGCTTTAAGAGCTGTTGAAAGTACAGATGGGATGACTGCTGATTGGGTAGATCTGCCTTATAAATTCCTTCAACAAATTTCAAATAAAATTATTAATAGAGTTAAAGGTGTGAATCGTGTAGTTTACGATATAAGTTCCAAACCACCAGCTACAATTGAATGGGAGTAAATGTATACTAAAATCAAATTTTCTTTTCTTTTGTTATTTGTTTGTGTAAATATATCTTCACAAACATTCATTAAAGAAGTTATTCAAACTAATCAAACCATTGACTCTTTTTGCTTTGATAGAGCTATCTCTTCCTTTGATTTTTCAGCTTTAAACCCAAATATTTTGAACAAAACCCTCAAAGTTGGTGATGAGGTAATAATTCCAAAAAAAATCGATTTAATTTTTGATGACAGTGATTATATTTTACACAAAGTAAAAAGAAAACAAACCTTAATTAAGATTTCTAATCTTTATGACGTAGATATAAATTTAATTAAAAACTTTAATAATTTAGGTTCAGATAAATTAGACAAAGGCACATCAATCAAAATTCCTTTAGTTCCATTGTCGGAAAATTCAATCAAAGAAATCCCAAATCGGGTTAAATATTATTTGGTTAAACCAAAAGAAGGTAAATGGAGAATAGCCTACAAGTATGGAATAACAGTTGATCAATTAGAATTAATTAATCCTCAAATTGGAACTTTTTTAAAGGTATCAGAAAAAATCCTCGTTCCAAATATTAATTTAGATAAACTAAATGTAATTGATGAAAATTATGCTTATTACAAAGTGTTACCCAAAGAAGGATTTTATAGATTGAAAATAAAGTTAGGTATTGATGAAAAAATTATTAAGTCCTTAAATCCATATTTAATTACCAGTGAATTAAAAGAAGGTATGATACTTAAATTACCTAAACTTATAGATGAGAATGAAAATTTAGTTAAAGATCAAATATTAAACTTAACAGATTTTAGCAAGAAAAAAATTGCTCTTTTACTACCATTTGGCCTTAACAATATAAATTTTGATTCTTTGCAAATTGCAAAAAGTCAATTAAATAATGATAAACTTTTAAATTTATCATTAGATTTTTATTTGGGCACTTCTGTAGCCATTGATTCTATTACAAGTTATGGGATTCCTGTGGAGATGAATGTTTTTGATACTAATAATTCTTCTGATGCTGATATTTATGAAATTATAAATAATAATGACATAAAAGATTATGATTTAGTTATTGGCCCTCTAACTCCAAAAGCATTTAATTACACATCAAAATTATTAAAAAATGAACCTGTTCTACTTGTTTCACCGCTAAGTAAAGTTAATTATTCAAATAATGTTATTAATACAATTACAGAGGATGATATTTTATATGAAAGGATAGTATCTTTTGTAGAATCAGATACTACTTTAAGTAAAAAATATATTATTTCTGATTCTGAAAATTTAATTACAAGTAATAAACTTAAAGAGAGGTTTAAAAATGCAACTCAATTTTATTCAACAATTAATGAATCTGGAGTTGATACAAAATCTTTGGTTTTAGATGATTTAGATTCAACTTTTGTTGATAAAAAGAATATTATCTTCTTAGAAACTAAAGATCAGGGATTTGTTTCAAATGTGACAAGTATATTAAATTCATTTGTAAACGATTCTATTCAGATTTCTTTGTATACTACTTCTTCTAATAAAGCATTTTCAGGTAATAATATTTCTAATTACAATTTATCAAATCTAAAATTTCATTATCCGTCGATTAACAAGCCACTAGATTTTAAATTATACTCAAATTTTATTAAAAATTTTAGCAGTATTTATAATTTTATACCCAATAAGTATGTGACTCGTGGCTATGATCTTATCTTAGACCTTTTATTTAGGTTAAGTTCTGATGAAAATAATTTCAATAGTTCTAATTTTATTGAGACAGAATATATTGAAAATAAATTTAAATACTTAAAAAACAAAGACAGTTTAGGTTATAGAAATATATCTACATTTATCATTAAGTATGAAAATCTTGAGTTAAAAGTAGTTGATTAATAATTTGTCTAGAATTGACTTAAATTCAAACTAAATCCCTAAATTTGTTTGCGTTTATAACGCTTACATGTCATCTACTAAATATATATTTGTCACAGGAGGAGTTTCTTCATCATTGGGTAAAGGAATCATTGCCGCTTCACTTGCAAAATTACTTCAATCCCAAGGTTACTCTGTTACAATCCAAAAATTAGATCCATACATAAATATAGATCCAGGAACTTTAAATCCTTATGAACACGGAGAGTGTTATGTTACTGATGATGGAGCTGAAACAGATTTAGATTTAGGCCATTATGAAAGATTTTTAAATGTTCCGACCTCACAAGCAAATAATGTTACTACAGGTAAAATTTATAAGAGTGTCATTGAAAAGGAAAGAAAAGGAGATTTTTTAGGTAAAACAGTACAAGTAATTCCTCATATTACAGATGAGATCAAAGAAAGAATTCAGTTTTTAGGAAAAACAGGTGATTATGATATTATAATTACTGAAATTGGGGGTACTGTTGGGGATATTGAATCTCTTCCTTACATAGAAGCTTTAAGACAAATGAAATGGGGTCTTGGTCAATCTAATGTATTAGCTATTCACCTCACTTTAATCCCTTATTTATCTGCAGCAAAAGAATTAAAAACAAAGCCTACTCAACACAGTGTTAAGACTTTGATGGAAAGTGGAGTACAAGCAGATATTTTAGTATGTAGGACAGAACATGATATTGGAGATAATATTAAAGCCAAATTAGCTAGGTTTTGTAATGTTGATAAAGAATCTGTAATTCAATCTATAGATGCAGCCACTATATATGATGTGCCAAATTTGATGTTAAATGAAGGTTTAGACAAGGTTGTGCTAAAAAAATTAAATTTAAAAAGTGAAACACCAAATTTAGATGTGTGGAACGGTTTTCTAAAAAGGTACAAAAACCCCAAAAATAAAATTAAAGTTGGATTAATTGGTAAATATGTAGAACTTCAAGATTCTTATAAATCTATTTTAGAATCATTTATTCATGCTGGTTCAGAGAATGAAGTTGATGTTGAAATTGTATCAATTCATTCAGAGTATATCACAAAAGAAAATGTTAATTCTAAACTTAGATCTCTAAATGGTGTATTAGTTGCACCTGGATTTGGAGAAAGGGGAATTGAAGGAAAAATTTTAGCAATCGAATATGTGAGAACAAATAATATTCCTTTTTTTGGAATATGTTTAGGTATGCAAATGGCTGTAATTGAATTTGCTAGAAATGTTTTAAATCTTAAAGATTCCAACTCTACTGAAATGAATAATAATGTAGCTCATCCGGTGATTGATTTAATGAAAAGTCAAAAAAATATCGTAAACAAGGGTGGTACTATGCGTTTAGGATCTTGGGAGTGTGAATTAAAAAAATCATCAAATATTAGAGAAATATATAGTTCTAATGTTATTCATGAAAGACATAGACACAGGTATGAATTCAACAATGATTATTTAGATGAATTCCAATCAAAAGGATTCATAGCGTCAGGAATTAATTCTAAAACAAGTTTAGTTGAAATTTTTGAGTTAAATAATCACCCCTGGTTCATTGGGGTGCAATTTCATCCAGAATATAAAAGCACAGTAAATAATCCTCACCCATTATTTGTTTCTTTTGTAAAGGCAGGATTAACACACAGAAAATCAAATTAATTATGATAGAAAAAAATAATGATAACAATGCACTTCTAGGCTTTACATTAATGGGAGCTATTATGCTATTTTGGCTTTACCTTCAGCCACCTGTTGAAGAATCTGTAGTTGATACATCTTCATTAGATTCATCTGAGTATGTTGATGTTATAAAAAAAGATTCTGATAAACCTGTTGATTTAAAAAACAGTTTATCGACAAATATTAGTCCAGAAAATAACTTTAATATCAATGTTGAATCTGAGGATGCTAAAATCACTTTTGAAAATGATTTGATTTACATTGAAATTAATAATAAAGGAGGTTTTATTTCCACACTCTATCTAAAAAATTTTAATAATCATTTAGAAGCACCTATTTACTTAATAAATGAAGAAAACTCTGTTTTTAATTTAAATTTCAAAACATTAAATAACACTTCTGTAAATACCAAAAACCAATTTTTTACTTCATCCGAATATGATAATGATGATAATAAAGTTATTGTCATGAAATTATTAGTTTCAGAAAATCAATATTTAGAATATAAATATATAATTAAGCCTGACGATTACATGATAGATTTTTCTATCAGTTCAAAAGGATTGAGTAATATAATTAATACACAAGACGATTACGAACTAACCTGGGATTATAAATCTTTAAGAAATTCAAAAAGTATTTCATATGAAAATAGATATTCCAGATTAACTTATGAGTATGAAACCGATAAAGTAGATAAATTAGGTCAAACTGGAGATGATGAAGAAACTGTTTCAGATGTAAATTGGTTCTCATATAGACAGCATTTTTTTAGTGCCATATTATTGTCATCTCAACCATTGAATGACGTAACGCTTTCTCAAATTAATATGGTAATTGATGAAGACGTCGATACAACATACACTAAAAATTATATTGCAAATTTTCCTTTAAAGTATAATGATAAAGAATTTGATGAAAAGTTTAATTTATATTTTGGTCCAACAGATAGTAAAATATTATCATCTTATAATAAAAATTTAGAGAGTTCAATTCCATTTGGATGGGGTATTTTTGGTTATATAAATAAGTCAATTTTTATTCCTTTATTTAGTTTTTTAAGTTCTCACTTCCCATATGGAATTGCAATTATTATAATGACAATCTTAGTTAGATTGGTATTATCGCCTGTACTGTATAAATCTTATCTTTCTCAGGCTAAAATGAAAATTTTAAAACCAGAAATAGCTGAAATATCACTAAAATATAAGGACAATGCTATGAAAAAGCAACAAGAGACTATGGCTCTTTATAACAAAGCTGGAGCAAATCCGATGAGCGGATGTATTCCAGCACTTATACAAATTCCAGTCTTTTACGCTTTATTTATGTTTTTTCCAACTGCATTTGATTTAAGAAGAAAAAGTTTTCTATGGGCTGACGATTTATCTTCATATGATAATATATTAGATTTACCTTTTTACATTCCTTTTTATGGAGATCATGTTAGTCTGTTTCCTATATTAGCCTCAATAGCTATATTTTTCTACATGAAAATGACTACCGGGCAGAATATGGCTTCTCAACAACCTCCTCAAGAAGGTATGCCAGATATGGCTAAAATGATGAAGTATATGATATATTTCTCACCTATTTTAATGTTAGTCTTTTTTAATAATTATGCTAGTGGGTTGAGTTTATATTATTTTATTTCTAACTTAATTACTATTGCTATTATGTTAGTTATAAAACATTATATTCTTGATGAAGAAAAGATTCATGCTCAGATACAAGTTAACAAAGCTAAACCTCAAAAAAAACCAAATCGTTTTCAAAAGAAAATGAAAGAACTGATGGAAGAGGCTGAAAGGCAAAAAAAATCTCAGAATAAATAGTAATATTTTCGTGCAGTTTTAAAGCTGTATTATTAGTAAATTTATCTTATGCAAAAAGTTGTTGTTGGACTTTCTGGCGGAGTTGACTCTAGCGTAGCTGCTTATTTATTGAAAGAGCAAGGTTATGATGTTATAGGCTTATTTATGAAAAATTGGCATGATGATACTGTTACAGTTTCTAATGAGTGCCCTTGGTTAGAGGATAGTAATGATGCTATGATTGTTGCTGAAAAATTAAATATTCCTTTTCAAACTATCGACTTAAGTAAAGAGTACAATGAAAAAATCATTAAATACATGTTTAATGAGTATAAAAATGGTAGAACTCCTAACCCAG
>Ga0208949_1000679_pt1 | contig 12512 bp, 9 predicted proteins | sample AOAMet1_03_M0_10_2_FD_188231 | JGI IMG/M metagenome (GOLD analysis project Ga0208949, IMG submission 188231) | Ammonia-oxidizing marine microbial communities from Monterey Bay, California, USA - CAN11_03_M0_10 (SPAdes) | ecosystem: Environmental > Aquatic > Marine > Intertidal zone | place...
TCCACCCTGTTTCAAGTAATTCGGAAAGTGCCCCTACAAAGGCGGCTATTGCGCCTTTCATATCTGCGGCACCGCGCCCTATAAGTTTTCCGTCCTTGATTTCGCCTGCAAATGGGTCGAGATCCCATCCTTTTTTATCACCAGGCGGCACAACATCTGTGTGGCCTGCAAAGCAAAAATTTGGAGATTTATCGCCTATGCGTGCGTATAAATTATCTACTCTGTCCTCGCCAGATCCAAAAGGATATCTTCGACACCTAAAGCCAAGAGCAGATAGCTGTTTTTCCAATCTATCAAGGGCTCCTTCATCTCTAGGTGTAACAGAAGGGTGTGTAATCAAGTCAGCTGCAAATTTTACAGGGTCTATTGAATTTTTTATACTCATATTTCTAACTAAGCCTTGATAAATAATACATGCAAGTTTTTTATCTTTCTGGTACTTCGCAAACGATACCAGTAGGACCATGCATACAATACCCATTAGGGTTTTTAGCAAGGTATTGCTGATGATAATCTTCTGCAGGGTAATAGATTGGAGCGGCTTTAAGTTCGGTGGTTATTGTTTTCCCATAAGCAATTTCATATCTAGAAATTGCCTCCTGGGCATTAATATTCTGATCTTCTGTGTAGGTATAAATAGTACTCCTATATTGCGAACCACGGTCATTACCTTGTCTATTACCTTGAGTGGGATCGTGATTTTCAAAAAAAACCTTTAATATTTCATCAAAGTTAATAATCTGTGGGTCAAAAACTACATGAACCACTTCTGCATGACCTGTAGTACCAGTGCAAGTCTTAGGATAATCAGGGTCTTGAGTATGTCCTCCAGAGTAACCAACTGACGTCACAAAAACTCCGTCAAGCTTCCAAAATATTCTTTCAGCCCCCCAGAAACAACCCATACCAAGTTGAACTTGCTGCATATCACTTGGGATAGTTTCAAACATATTCTTGCTGTTTAAATAATGCACTGGATTTTCGCATAGCTGGTTTTTAATTATCACAATGTCTCCAAAGATTTCTTTATCTGTATTTATTTAATCAATTATCGGCTTGATACAGTTTGCCAAAATACCTGCCATCATAACCGCCTTATCATCAGTATCTACGTGGTCTTGCCGTATCTCGATTGCAAGGTGTCGTAATGAGCGAGGCGCAACATTCTCGTCTATTGTATGATTTAAATCATGGGCGGAATAAGGCTCATTAATGCCTAGGTTTAAATGAGCTCCATATAAACTTAATTGATTTTGAAATCTTTTAGCTGATGGCGCGTCATGTTTAACAAGCAGTCCCATATCAACAGTTCTGAAGCACCCCAATCTTGGCTTTTTTGTGAAACTATGAATTGATATTACAAGGGGATTTTCAAGCTTATCCAAAGAGTCGTTAATTCCTGCATGATATGGCTTATAAAAATTATCAATGCGTTCTTTTCGTTCTAATTCGGATAAGTCTATGTTTCTTTTTATAGTGGTTCCATCACTTACAATCGGTATTAAGCTGGGAGAACTTAAAGCACGGTTGAGGTCTATGACTAATCGTGACACGCTAGCTATCTGTCCAGAGCATTCAAATATTTTGCATAACTCTCTAACAATAACTTCTGTCCCTATGTCCCAAGCTATGTGGCGGCATAAATCTTCGTCTTGAAGGCCTAAATTACCATACCTCTCTGGAATATATCTTGAGGCGTGATCCCCAAAAATAAAAAGCGGCGTATTTCGTAATGCCTTAATAACCTGAAATTTCTGTTTCATGAAGACAGATATATCAAGTAATACAGGATTAGTAACCTTTCATTTAAACTATGATAAAACAGCTTGAGAAGTCATAAAAACTCTTTATATCGCACTATCTCGAAACCGTTCTTGTGGTGAGGTGGCCGAGTGGTTTAAGGCGCACGCTTGGAAAGCGTGTTTAGGTTAATAGCCTAACGTGGGTTCGAATCCCATCCTCACCTCCAGAACAAGTAACTAAAACCAGATTAATGTAGAAAGAATTAAGTATAATAAGTTATTTTGCCAAAACGCATCTATGAGTTCCCCCATATTTCTTTTCGGTGATTTCTATGAAATCTGTACAACCACCCCACCCCTTGGCAAGCAAGCAAGCATTTGCTATGTTAATTTTCATGAAAAAAATCAACATAGATGACTATATTTCAAAAGTATTCCAGTTAACAAAAAGATCATATTGGACAATATTTTTTAATACAATTATTTACACATGCCTGATGTTTTTAGCAATAATTACACTAATAGGAATATTTGCACTTCCAGCACTAACTGTTGGATACTGCACATTTTTACTGAAAGCTGCAAGGAAGGAAGAATTAGTTCTGGGAGACTCTCTTTCCGAAGGTTTCAAAAACGATATGTGGTGGAAAAGTTTGCTTATTAGCCTGGTAATTATAATTGGATGTCTATTAGGAACTATACTATTAATTATTCCAGGCATATATTTAATGACTGTCTGGTCTTTCGGATTTTATTTATTAGTAGATAAAAACATGAAGCCACTTGAGGCATTAGAAAAATCGAGAGAGATTGTTCATCAGGCAGGTTTTTGGAATATTTTTGTTTTATTGTTATTGTTACCATTTGCTTTAGGCTTGCCAACATATATTCCTGTAATAGGCTGGATATGGTATCTAATCTCGTTTCCTTTTATAACCATGATTGGAGCTATAGTTTATACAAATGTAAATGATATTGTCTCGACTAAATAGTTTAAGATATGTTTCTTATTTATCAGAATTATAGTTAGCGGTAATTTCTTACATACATCACCACATATATTTTTATTGCTGATTTTTTACTATATTACTCTCTTGCTGACAGCCAGAAAACCCTCCTCGTTCAAAAGTCTCCCGTGAACAAAATGCTGTTTCGGGATTGTAGGGCGTAGTTGCACCTTTTTCAATGTTTGTTCTTAGGCCTTGAAGAAATGCTGTATGCTTTGGCAGCATACGAAAACTAATTTGACCATCTAAAAAGTTACCGGCGTCCAACCAACTTATATGGTTTTCTTTTGTGGCATTGGATGGCCGGTTCTTAGCTTCTGTAACAATTAAAGTGTAATAACCATATTTATCTTCGAGAATATTGTTATCCACAACACAATCGTTAGCCTTGCCGTTCCAGAAATTATAAGTGCAGGCTGTCCACATTCGAAAGTCTAAATCAGTTGACCAAGGATAAAGTTCTTCTTTTACGTTCATGGTTTTGGGTTTCTTGGCTCGTATGGCAAAAACTTCACCATTTTGACGTCCGTAATATGAACTTAAGTAAAGCACATCTGCATTTGACAGAAGGTCTATATCTAAACCGAAGTTACCTTTGACGTTAAAATTTCCTGCATTTGATTGCGCCCTGTGATCAGGAACAGGTAATGCTGGAAATTTAGTTTTATCAATAGGGGGTTCATAGTTATTAGGATAAGGGTCACACATTGGATGATGCTCTATCTCATTTCCTTTTTTATCATAAACCGTAACAGATGGGAGAAGGACGCCAGCGGAATTAGGCGGTAAAACTGGGAGATCAGTGCCATAGACACGGTAGATTTGAAAGGTCGCATAGTTTCTACCCCCTGACTTAGTTTGTCCAACATAACTTGTATTGGGCGCTGGTATCTCAGGGGTTTTATCAACAACTAAGTGAGCTGTGTAATTACGAGCCATGTCGGATTGCATAGGCTCTCTCCATGGATTAATACTTCCCTCATCAGGATCGATATCAACATCCATTAATGTCTTTAAATTATTGGTAGACATATCATTGGGGTTAAAGCCAAAATATTTGGCAAAAGGATACTCCCCTTTAAACGTCACTTTACCGCCACGCGGTACATGTATCATGCCGTCCCGCATTTTGGTTTTTGGGCCAGAAAAGAAAATGTTGGAGAAGTAATTTGCTGAAGACGTATCCAATAGGTAAGGAAATCTATCATTAGTCAAAGGACTTCCCATCAATGGCCATCCAGAACAAATTCCCGAGGGTCTTACTTTAGGGTCAACAAAATAATCTATATCTCCATCAAAAATCCCGCAGGTTTCTTTAGCGAATTCCGCAACTCGGCCTTCATATCCCGCAAGCCTAGGGTCAGTCAGCATTTGAAAAGCTAATAAAGTATCTGTGCCTTTTGAGTCGCGTGATGCGGCCAATATATCATAGATAAAACGTAAATCTTCACTAATAATATCAGGGGCCGCTTCATACAATTTCTTTATATTGGCTGCATGACCGACTAGTTCATTATTATCTTGCAAGGTTTGGTCTGGTGAACTTCTGATGTCTTTTAAAGTAGCACAGAACAGTTTATTACCTGCGCCTTCGAGCCTCACAAGCTCAGGGGCTTTTGAGCAAGCTACAATCATTATTGTAAAAGTAACTATAAAGCATTTCAGAAGTAAGTTCCACATAGATCAGGTCCTTGGCAAATAACATTCTATTTTAGAAATTGAGTTACTATATTTTCTAACCCCTCTTGGCGTCCAGACATAGGTTTAGGCGAATTGTTTTTTTGAAGTGAAATCGCTGCCATCTCATCAAGTGACATTTTTCCATCTAACATTTTAGCTCCATGGCCTGATGACCAATTTTTATATCGACTATCCTTAAACTCTTGCAGCTTATCATTTTCAATCATCTTTGCAGCATTTTCCAAAGCACGAGCCAACAAGTCCATGCCTCCTATATGACCATAGAAAAGGTCTTTTGCATCAATAGACTGACGACGAACTTTTGCATCAAAGTTAGCTCCGCCATTTTTAAAGCCACCACCTTTCAAAATATAATATAAAGCCATAGTAGTTTCACGAAGATCGTTTGGGAATTGATCCGTATCCCAACCATTTTGGGGGTCACCGCGATTAAAATCTATCGAACCAAATATACCGAAGGCATTAGCCATTTCGATTTCATGTTCAAAATTATTTCCTGCCATTGTCGCATGATTTGGTTCGATGTTAACACCCACTTCTTTTTCGAGACCATATTCTTTTAAAAAACCATAAACCGTTCCAACATCACGGTCATATTGATGTTTAGTGGGCTCATGTGGTTTAGGTTCAACCCAAATATCCCCTTTGAAACCAATTTTATGCTTATGCTCCACCACCATAGTTAGGAACCTCCCAAGCTGCTTCATTTCTTGTGCAACATTTGTATTTAAAATTGTATCGTAACCTTCTCTTCCGCCCCATAAAACATATCCGCTACCACCCAATCGATGAGTCGCTTCGAGGCAATGCTTAACCTGCAAAGCAGCAAAAGCAGCAACATCCGGGTTCGGGTTTGTTGAGGCACCTGCCATGTAACGCGGATGTGAAAACATATTCGCCGTACCCCAAAGAAGCTTTGTCTTTGATACCGCTATTTTCTCTTCTATTTTATCAACAATAGCTGCAAAATTTTCGACATGTTCTTTTGGAGTTTCAGCAGCAGCCATAACATCTGTATCATGAAAGCAAAAGTAAGGGTTACCCAGTTTATTAAAGAAAGAAAATGCAGCCTCTAATTTAGCTTCAGCTGCAGCTTGATCATTTGTAACACCATGCCAAGGCCTATTAAATGTGCCACTTCCAAAAATATCAAACCCATCCCAGCAAAAGTTATGCCAATAACAGACAGCGAACCTTAAATGTTCCTCCATGGATTTACCCATAAGAATTTTACTTGAATCGTAATATTTAAAAGCTAATGGATTTTCACTGTCTCTTCCTTCAAACTTTACAGGGTCTATTTCATCAAAATATTTACTCATTTTTTATGGGTCCTAATTCAATTCTTTTGTAACATTATAAAGTTTAGAAAAAAGCTCGCGGCGCTCTGAATAAAGTGATTGTAAATCCTGGTTAGGCTCAATGATATGACTAACAGGTGGTTGCGTACAAATATTTTCATAATCTTCCCCAGATACACAAAGGCGCGCTAGCCGCGCTGCACCAAAAGCTGGTCCAACTTCGGATGCCATGCGGTAAGTTAGCGGTAATTTCATTACACTGGCTATCACTTCACCCCACCAATGGGAACGAGAGCCGCCCCCAATAACAGACAAACTCTGAATGTTAGCCCCTTTTGCCTTTAAAGCATCAACACCTTCAGAAAGAGCAAAAGCAACGCCTTCTAATGCAGCTTGAGCCATTGAAAGAGGCGTGTCTTCATGAGTTAGGCCAAAAAAGGCTCCTTTAGCGTTTGGGTCATTATGCGGAGTGCGCTCACCTGATAGATAGGGCAAAAATAGCGCCCCACTGCTGGGTTTTTTTGATTTTGCTGTTTGTTCATAAAGCGTAGTTTCGCTTTCAAATCCTGTTATGCGCGCAACAAAATCTACAGCACTCGCTGCTGATAGAATTACACTCATCTGGTGCCACATGTTAGGCAGTGCGTGACAGAAGGTATGTACTGCACCCCCTGTATTTGGTCGATATTGGTTATCCGCTAAAAAAATTACCCCCGAAGTTCCCAAAGAAAGAAACCCATCCCCAGATTTAATAACGCCTACTCCCACAGCGCCTGCAGCATTGTCACCGCCGCCGGCGGCAATAGGCACTTGGGACATGCCCCAATCATCTGCAACTCTTGATGTTAAAACCCCAGTCGCTTCAGAACCTTCAAACAAGTTAGGCATATGAGATCGGGTTAAACCTGTAAGCTTCAAGACTTCGTCAGACCAATCGCGCTTTGCGACATCAAGCCAAAGCGTACCCGCACTATCGGATTTATCGGAGGCATAATCTCCGCTCATCAAAAATCTTACATAATCTTTTGGTAAAAGAACCTTAGCTACACGTTTAAAGTTTTCTGGTTCATTTTCGCGCATCCAGTGAAGCTTAGGCGCTGTAAAACCAGGCATGGCTAAGTTTCCTGTGATATTTTTTAATAATGGCATTTGAGCCATCATAGCCTGACAATTACTATAACTCCGCCCATCATTCCATAAAATAGCATGTCTGATAACTTGGTCATTGAAATCTAAACAAGTCGCTCCATGCATTTGTCCTGACAAACCAATGGCCTTAACAGAACTGCGGAAGCGTCTATCTAATTTAAGGACAGCTTGATTTGTAGCACGCCACCAATCTTTGGGGTCTTGCTCCGACCATAGAGGCTTAGGACGTGAGACCGAAAGGGTCGCAGTTGCTTGATCAATAACAGTCTGTGAGTCATCAACCAGAACGGCTTTTACACCGGATGTGCCTATATCAAGACCAAGATACATTATTGAACCGTTAGTGTCACAGATTTCACATTCTGTGAACTATTACCAACCATGATGTCAAACTCTCCAGGCTCCACTACACGTTCCATATCAAGATTATAGAACCAAAGTGACTCCTTCCTGATAGGCAAGGTAACAGTTTTTGTTTCGCCTGGCGCTAAACTTACACGTTTAAAGCCTTTGAGATCCTTAACGTTTCGCGTGACTGAGCTGACTTTATCACGAATATAAAGCTGCACAACTTCTTCACCAGCCATCATACCTGTATTTGTTATTTCAACAGAAACGCTTGTTTCTTCATCAATCCCCATTATTGACGAAGAGAGAATAGGTTCTGATATATCAAATGCCGTATAACTCATGCCTTCGCCAAAGGCATACAGCGGGCTTGCATCAGCAAAAGCATACCCTCTGCGGGCTGTAGGTTTATGGTTATAATAGGCAGGTATATTACCTACGCTACGCGGTACAGATACAGGCATTTTACCAGATGGGTTTGTGTCACCAAATAAAATATCCGCGACAGCAGTTCCGGTTTCTTGTCCTAAAATCCAGCCATAAAGAATAGCATCAAGATTACTCTCTACATCAGAAAGTGACAAAGGGCGGCCAGAAATAATAACTGAGACAATTGGCTTACCTGTTTTGGCTAAAGCCTCGATCAGTTCTTTTTGCTCTCCAATGAGCGTGATATCATTCCTATCGCCCATATGGGTTTCTGACCAAGCCTCACGCGAAGTTGACTCGTTACCGCCTATAGCAAGAATAATAAGATCAGCACCTTTAGCAGCTTTTACAGCCTCGACAATATCTTTACGGTTTTGCTCAGCGCCTATAAGACTTACCTCGTCATCCCACCACGAATTATTATTTGTAAGACTCACGCCTTTAGCGTGAACAACATCTATTGATTTACCAACCTTATTTTCTACACCCTCCAATATAGATATAGTTTGGCGCGGCTCATCCGAATACCCTCCCAAAACGGTAACGGCTGCGTTTGGACCAATAATAGCAATTTTGTTATATTTTGATCGGTCAAGTGGAAGAATATTGTTTTCATTCTTAAGAAGTACAGCGGCTTTTCTAGCGGCTTCCACAGCAAGATCACGGGCTTCCTGATTTCCAGTAATTTTTTCCGCATATTCTGGATCTGCGAAAGGTGTTTCAAATAAGTTTGCCCTCATTTTCATTTCAAGAACACGCCGAACAGCTTGATCGACAACTGCTTCATCGAATTTACCGGTCTCTATTTTTTCCTTCAATTGATAGTAAGCAACGCCATCTGGTAATTCTAGATCAACTCCCGAACGCAAGGCAATTGCACCTGCATCAGTCAAATTTTCAACAATTTTATGGCGACTCTGCAGCTCACTAATAGCAAAATAGTCTGCTACAACAACGCCTTCAAAGCCCCATTCACCCCTTAAAACATGGTTCAATAACCAATTATTAGCATGTGATGGAACTCCATCAATTTCATTATAGGAAGCCATTACTGATGCAGCATTACCTTCGCGTATAGCAGCTTCAAAAGGCGGAAAGAAACGCTCATAAAGCTCTCGATCTGAAATCTGGCTTGGGCCAACATTCATACCTCCCTCGGGCTGGCCATGACCCGTCATATGTTTCAAAGTAGCCACAACCTTATCATCTGCGATTGGAAAGCTATCACCCTGAAACCCCTTGACGGCGGCTACCCCCATACGAGAAACCAAGTAAGGGTCCTCGCCATATGTTTCCTCGATACGGCCCCAGCGAGGGTCAAGAGCAATATCAACAACGGGTGATAGAACATGATGCGCACCTCGGGCCCTTATTTCACGAGCTGTAACGGAATATACTTTTTCAACAAGATTAGTATCAAATGTGGCTGCTAAAGCGATGGATTGCGGAAAGCTTGTGGCTTGATACGCCTGAAAGCCATGTAAGCCTTCTTCATGGAATAAAGTCGGAATGCCTAAACGTGTTTCTTCAATATGCCATTTTTGAATAGTATTTATAAGCTCAGCGGTATTTGAAGCATTTCTTCCAGTTAGGCTTCGCACCACAGTTGAGTCATTCGTAGATGTACGTTCCCGTTCAGCTTCCATACCCTGGGTGTCTTGAGGGCGTGCAAAGCACCCAATTCCGTGGGGAAACTCTAATTTCATCTTTACAGGATTAAAGGAACCGTCTGTATCAATAACTTTCTTTTTATCGAACCATATACAAGAAATCTGAGCAAGCTTTTCATCTAAAGTCATTTTCTCAAGGAGTTCATTGACATAGTCATCGGAAGAATTTGTAACAACTGGTAACATATTACTAAATTTTAAAGGTGATACTTCAGATGCTGTGCAACCTACTAGAAGTGAAGATGAAATTAAAAAAGTAGCGCTCGATTTAAAAAAACGGATCATTGGTGTTTTTCCTTTGATATTATTTTAGCAAAACCTGCCATCTAAAGGTTTTTATGCTTGATTGTGAACTAGAAGTAAGCAATAATGACAACGTTGTCAATTGTTCTATGGAGGGTTTTAAGCGTTTATGCCAACCATTATTGATATTGCAAAAAAAGCGGGTGTATCATTTAAAACAGTATCGCGGGTCTTGAATGAAGAAGTTAATGTGCGTCCAGCCACACGCCAAAAAGTTTTAGATGCAGCAAAATTTCTTAACTACAGGACTAATACTGCAGCGCGGAATCTTAGGTCAAAGCGTCCAAAAGTTATTGCACTTCTCATTAACAACCCAAGCCAAAGCTATACCCAAAGTGTTCAGCTCGGGGCCTTATTAGGATGTCAAAAATATGGTCTTTTTTTAAGTCTTCATACAAAATATGATAAAAAAACAATCGCCTCATTAGCCTCAAATGCAGAAACCATCGGCTTTATACTTACCCCGCCAATATCAGACAATAAAAAAGTTCTAGAAACACTCTCAAATCTTAGAAAGCCATTCGTGCGCCTAGGGGCTGAGCGCCCCAAAGTCGAAGGTACAAGCATTTGTATTGATGACAGACAGGCGTCATACAAAATTACAGAATACCTTATAAGTCTTGGTCACAAGCATATTGGTTTCATCAAAGGTCATGTTGATTATGAAACAACAACGCACCGCCTACTAGGATATCAAGAAGCGTTAAAAGCAAACGGGTTAATTATAACTAATGAACTCATTACTCAAGGTGACTTCTCATATGCCTCAGGTTTAGTTTCAACCGAAAGGCTTTTAAGTTTAACAAAAAAACCAAGTGCCATTTTTGCCTCCAATGATGAAATGGCTGCGGGCGCTTTAGCTGCAGCTTATAAAAAGGGGCTGCGTGTACCTGACTCTCTCAGCATTGTAGGTTTCGATGACTCTCCTATTGCTATGGCAGTGTACCCTCAGTTAACAACTGTACGTCAATCACTTTCTGATATGATAGAAAAAGCGGTGGAAATCTTAGCTAAACCTCAAACTGATAATAAAAATAAAATTGTTATTCTTGATCATGCTTTGGTGTTAAGAGATTCGACTGGACCTGCTCTAGACACATAGAAAACTTAAATTTACACCATAACAAATTAAACAGATAATAACTGCAATATAAAAAACACCAAAATATATTAGGAGATAGCTTTATGTCAGACATTAAAAAGCAAAATTCAGAAAGCACAAAATTCATCTTCCTGATCACAATTGTTGCTACTTTGGGTGGCTTCCTTTTTGGTTATGATAGTGGAGTCATAAACGGCACAGTCGATGGATTACAAAAAGCTTTTAATTCAACAAGTGTTGGTACTGGACTGTCTGTATCATCAATGCTTTTAGGGTCTGCCGTTGGCGCTTTTTGTGCTGGTTGGCTTGCTGACAAATTTGGTCGGCGCAATATGTTAATCGTTGCAGCCGTACTCTTCATCATCAGCGCCTGGGGATCAGGCGTTGCAAGTGCCCCAGTTGAGTTCATTGTATACCGAATTTTAGGCGGTCTTGCTGTAGGTGCAGCCTCTGTCATGGCTCCAGCCTATATTTCAGAAATTGCTCCAGCAAGTACACGTGGGCGCCTGACATCTATTCAACAAGTAGCCATTATCTCAGGTTTGTTTTTATCCTTTGTTTCAAATTATTTCTTGGTAAAAGCTGCAGGAGGGTCGACTGCAACATTCTGGGGTGGTTTTGAAACCTGGCGCTGGATGTTCTGGATGGAGCTTATTCCGGCAACACTCTTTTTAGTTCTCTTATTCTTTATCCCCAAAAGCCCTCGGTTTTCTATGTTTCAGGACGATGAATCTGGTGCTAAGAAAACTTTACTCAAACTTTTTGGTGAGCCAAAAGCTTCACAAAAAATTGAAGAGATACGATCCTCTCTCGCTAGCGATCATAAGCCTGCATTAAGAGACACCCTGGCTAAAACTGGAGAGAAAGGGTTTGTTTTACGTTCAATTGTGTGGGTGGGTATAGGTCTTGCCATGTTCCAGCAACTCGTTGGAATTAATGTTGTTTTTTATTATGGGGCTGTCTTATGGCAAGCTGTTGGCTTTACCGAAAACGATGCACTTTTAATCAATGTACTCTCTGGTGGCCTTTCTATAGCGGCAGTTTTAATCACATTAGCAACGATTGATAAGATTGGACGCAAACCTTTTCTCATTTGGGGTTCTATAGGCATGTTCATCACGCTAACTCTTGTTGCTCTTGCATTTTCACAAGGAGAACTTGTTGACGGTACACTTCAATTACCAGGGCAAATGGGTCTTGTCGCTTTAATCTCCGCAAATGCTTATGTGGTATGCTTTAATATGAGCTGGGGGCCAGTGATGTGGGTTATGCTTGGTGAAATGTTCCCTAACCAAATCCGCGGATCTGGTTTAGCTATTGCCGGATTCGCGCAGTGGATAACTAATTTCATAATAACATGGTCATTTCCAATCTTCTTAGCAGGAATAGGTCTTGCAGCAGCTTATGGTATTTACGCCTTCTTTGCTTTGGTTTCTGTATTCTTTGTATTTTGGATGGTCAAAGAAACTAAGGGTAAAGAACTGGAAGAGATGACGGGTTAAAAAATAAAAAAGGGAAAGGCATTATTAAGTGGTGCCTTTTTTGATTACCCATTCAGATTTGTTTATGCTTAATCGCACGCCTAAATATCTATGACTTAGCCCTGCCATCGTTTCTAATCTTTAATAATAATCCACCCCATCAGACAGGTGACCATTAGCAGAGTGATTTTTAATCTGTGTATCCGATAAGCTAAATAATCATTTTTAATCGATCTTTACTATTAATTTATTTGGATATATACCCCTGGGGGGTATAAT
>Ga0208949_1000687_pt1 | contig 12429 bp, 11 predicted proteins | sample AOAMet1_03_M0_10_2_FD_188231 | JGI IMG/M metagenome (GOLD analysis project Ga0208949, IMG submission 188231) | Ammonia-oxidizing marine microbial communities from Monterey Bay, California, USA - CAN11_03_M0_10 (SPAdes) | ecosystem: Environmental > Aquatic > Marine > Intertidal zone | place...
AAGTCCAAATTTCAGATTATAACACCGGAGTGGTTTTTGCCGGAACACCAACAATTACCACTGATTTACTTACGTTCGCATTGAATGAGGGAGAATGCCGCGTGTATTCAGCCTATGCCAACTCCGATGCAAATTTGGCTGGTGTGTTGGGGGCATTGGTTGAATCCTCAGGAGATATCGTCATCAATGTGGGGAATTGGTGCGGATCAGTCGGGACAACGTCTAGCAACCAAGACATTGGCGCCGATCAAATTGTCCCCACCAATTACCTGGGCAAAGAACACATTTTGGTAGAAGGCATAGGCGACCCCAATCAGGAAAGAGGCTTCGTCGTTGCGATCGAGCCCAATACCGAAATCTTCCTCAACGGCAATGCAACCGCTGCAGCAACATTGCAACCAGGCCAGTGGTTGATGACAGACAATAGTGACTACACAGGGGTGCCGCACGGCAACATGTTTTTGCGCACTTCAAAACCAGCATATGTCTATCAATTCCTCGGAGGCAGTTCGAGTCAGTCAACTCCAGGGATGAATTTCATTCCGCCCATCTCGTGCGGAATGCCGTTTGAAGTGAATGAAATTCCGGATATTCAATCGATTGGAAACGCCACTTATACCGGCGGTATTTTTGCGATAACAGAGTCCGGAGCCACTCTCACGATCAATGGCAACGTGCAATCTGGAGCTGTCAGCGTAAATGGGTTCGAAGATTGGGAGACCTACCGCATCTTAAATTTAAACGGAGACATTTCTGTTGCGTCCACAGGGCCTGTTGCAGTTGGCCTCTTCGGCAGTAGCGCAGATGCCGGTTTTTCAGGCTATTACAGTGGATTTTCACTCAATATCAATGCAGCCTTTAACGCACCCAATGAAATCTGTTTTGGAGAAGAAGCGTTTGTCCAGTTTGCCGGTGATACAATCGGCGGTGGAAGCCTGACATGGAATTTTGGAGACTTAGCGGTGGAACCAATTGGAAATGACCTCTTTGAGGTGAGCACTGAAACATCGGGCACTTACCCCATTGAGTTGACCGTTATCGGAGACTTGTGCGCGGATAGCAGCTTGCAAGAAATTATCTTCTATCCCGCTTATTCAGGAGTCTCCAACGCCAATTCCTGCGGGGAGTTCGTCTGGAATGGCAATGTTTATTCGGAGTCGGGTGTCTTCAGTGACATCCTCACAAGTGCCACAGGCTGCGACAGTCTCGTAGAATTGGATTTGGAGATCATGAACATCCCTGACCCCATTATGGAAGACTGGACGGAAGACACGCTGGTTTATTGTCCTTCGTCCGGCTCCTTGCTTTTTGGAATGGATGCCGATCCCCTTTATCAAATGCAATGGATCTTTTGGCCACAGGAATCATCCGATTCATTGACATTGCCTTCAACCATAGCAGCTGCAGGCTACTCTGGACCTGGGATCTATCAAATCGAATACTTCACAGGACCTCCATGTAATTTTTCTGCGACAGGACTCATTGAAGTCGCTGAGGACGATTGCGAAATCGTCATTCCGAATGTTTTTTCACCCAATGGTGATGGGCGTAACGATCGCTTCCGCATTCCCGGCTTGAAGTCACTTGGGGGAGTCCGGATGCAAATCTTCAATCGTTGGGGAACGCTACTATTCTCCGACCTAGACTTTGGCAGCAGTGCAGGTTGGGACCCACGATTCGATGCCTCGGAAGGGACGTACTATTTTCTATTGGAGATCCCCATCAGTGGTGAGTCATTGACCGTAACAAGCACAAGTGGAGTCGAGCTTTTTCAAGGACCAACAACGGCCATCTACAACGGTGCCTTTTCATTGGTTCGCTGATTTCGATTGATGGTTGCCGCTGCTTATTTGCTCCTGAAATGCGATGCAGCTGAATAAGACTTCCTAAGTGCTTGAAAATTGTAAGAGAGTTTTACATGAAGCTTACTCCAAAGACATCCGTTTCGATTTTCCCCTATCGCGCTGAATTCAAGTCGGTATTTTTCGAATTGAATGCGGAATGGCTGGAGGCTTATTTTCTCGTCGAGCCTTACGACTTGAAGGTTTTACAAAATCCACAAGAAATGATTTTGAATCTTGGTGGCGAGATTTATTTTGGAGCCATCGGTGATGAGATAGTCGCCACATTTGCCCTAACACCTCAATCGACAAGATCAATTGAATTGAATAAAATGGCTGTTCGCAAAGACAAGCGTGGCCTTGGGATTGGCAATCAATTGATGGATTATGTCCTTCAACGTTGCCAAGCGCGTGATTTCAATGCCTTGGAACTGTATTCCCACACCAAGCTTGAAAGTGCATTGCATTTGTATCGGAAATACGGCTTTGTAGAAATTCCCGTTCCGAAGAATTGTGTCTATGATCGCGCCAACATTCGCATGGAGTTGATCCTCAAGCAGAGGTGACATTGCACATGGCAATGAGCACATAGCAGGCCGCTCCCTTATCCCCTCTGCATCCACAGTAAAGGCTGCGTTTTACGCATAAAAAAAGCCCGTATCGTTGTGATACAGGCTTTTCAAAAAGTGACCGTGTAGGGATTCGAACCCCAAACCTCCTCATCCGTAGTGAGGTGCTCTATCCAGTTGAGCTACACAGCCGGTTCCCGTCGAAACGGGGGGCAAAGATACCAACTCCCCTCAATCCACCAAATGGAATCAAGGAATAATCAAAAGAAAGGCTGCATCATTGAATCGCAGATCCAATTCTCATCGGGCCATGGCCTTTTTTGCGGCCTTTGGCAAGCCATCTTGATGGACCATGATTCCAATTGTATGGTGCCGGAAATAAGACATGGAAACAAATTGACGTCCGCCATATGCATTCCCATCTCCCCATGAATTCTTGATGATGAAATAAGAACGGCCCTTCGCATCCTCAGCCAAGCCTACAATGTGCATGAGATGGTCGTCGGTGTTTTCTTGTGAGTCAAAAGCGGATTGACGCATTTCCTGGTCCACAGCTGGTTCTTCGGGCATCTGTCCCAGTGTTTCCCATTCCTCTGCAGAGGCCGCGGCTTCTGGCATAATGGCCCAACCGTTTTTAAATGAAAAACCGCGGTTGCTCACATCTGCATCCCAAGCCACCGTGTATCCTTCCATAAGGGCATGGCGCACCGTGCTTTCCATTTCATCCAGTGGGACATTCCAAAATGCTCCGTGAGCATGATTATCAGGCACTTCCAAAATAAATGGTGATCCAAAAGGATGGTGCGTAAAAGAAGTCATGGTGACATATGCACTGGGATCAATTCCCATGGCATCTCTAAATGAACCCGGCGTGTATGATTTCCCTTCGTATTCGAATGAATCGGGCAAAGAGCCAAGGTGCGCATCCAATACCGCCTCGACTGCGTCAAATGATTCAGGCGCTATTTTGCCAGATTGACCGACCATCGTTTTCGCAAGAGCTTCCAAGGAAGCGTCCAACGCTCCATGATTGTAAGAACCCGGTTCTTGCCCTCCACCATAAACAGATTGAGGAACCAACCCGTAGACCGCAGCTGCATGAGTGACGTCGTGCGACAATCCGCCTGGGCCAAACTGATGTTTGCCCTGGTAACGAACATAGCGCTGAACCTTCTCGGGATACACAACGCGAACCGCTGCCATCTCACTGAAGTCATGCAAATTGCCTGTCACCCGATGCGCTTCTGACTCCAAAAAACTGGTCGTACTGAAACTCCAGCAGGTACCGGTCTGTCCTTGGCTGAGCACATCAGTTGAGGTCAAATCAATGCTAATTTCAGGAGCTTGTGCGTTTGCTGCTCCCGCAGCCAATGCGAATAAAATGGAAGCCGCGCTCCATGCCTTAATCGATTTCATGGTAAATTGGTTTGGTTGCAATTTACATGCTGACCGAACAAAATGCCGCTCAAGCCCACCACCAATTCTTTGAAGAAAGCTCAAATGCAGCAAGCGGCCATTGAAACTGCCACAAACTCATTGCTTTCCAAGCTCAAGCGCGGTATGCGGAGCGATGCCGTAACCGATTTGGTAAAATTCGTCTTGGACGAATCTGGAAACATGTGCGCCTTGCTTGGCATCCTCGAGCATCCAGAGCACCATCAAAAGGTTCAGGTGCAAAAGGCAGCTTGGGTGTTGCACCGTGCCTTTCAGTCCGATCCGCGTGGGTTGTTTGCTCACCGCCAAGCCCTGTCTCATGCCTTGGATGCAACAGACGACACATCTGTGATGCGCGAGATCTTGAAGACCTTAGCAAGTCCTATTTGGCTGGACCTTGAAAGCGAAGATCGTAGGAGTGATATTTTGCAACTCGCCTTGGATCTTTTGCATGTACCCACTTTCCCCATCGCTGTGCATTACGCTGCGATGCAAATCATTCAAACACGCGCAAAAACATCCCGTGACGAGGCCGAGGCAGCAAAAGCTATTCGAGTGCTGATGGCTGGTCTGCGAGAGCAGAACGCCTTATTCAAATGCGCTGCGAAACATGAAGCAAGAATTCAGAAACGCATCAATCGCTAGAAGCTGGCCCGAACAAAATCACCCAACTGAGGAGGAATGACCCAGGTCAAATACAACGCACCTTGCCACAAATCGTCTTCATACGACCCCATCACAACCCGGTCTCGACTCACCCGTGCGGTGAGCATCAAATTGCCGCCTTCTTCGAAAAACAATTCCACGCCCAATGCTGCAAAACCACCAAACCCCGTCGCGGTCAAACTGGAGGTAGGATTGGCAAATTGTCCATTTCCAATGGGGGCAGTTAACAACTGATAATTTTGATTCTCAACCCGAACATAATTGCTCTTCAATTGGGTGGCTAACATGTTGCCTCCAAACTCAATAACCCAGCTCACCTCTTCAGTTACGTAAGCAGCAGTTCGGTACGCCAAAGACAACTGAAATCGATCCTCTTCGCTGAAAATACCATACGTGCGCCGGTTCTCAGATCCCTGGCCTGTATCCACATCAGAGGAGACGATGTTCCATCCACCTTCCGACTTCAAACCATTGATGAAATCCACATGCAAAGCGAAGGCAGATTCCGGATTGAAAAACAGCATTGTCTGCAATCCCATCAGTGTACCCGGCGTGTACCGCATGCCCGTGTATGCGGGATATTCGATGTATTTGAATTCTCCTGCTTCCAGTCCTATGCTGTTCATGATTTGACTCCAAACAATGCTATTTGGATTGTCAATTCCCAACCGACCTTCGATGGTCATCAAATTGGCTGTGTTGTCTCCGAGGTCATAAAATTCACCAGCATATCCATTGTAAAATGCATTTGCCGCTTGATGATTGGCCTGATAAACACCAAAATTCACTGCAAACTCCACTCCTTTTCTCCCTGCGACATAGCTGTCTTCGTCGTATTCGTCCCAATCGTCCCAATCCTGGGCAATGCCCAAGTTTGCCAGCATGATCATAGCAGCAACACAACACAACCTCATGCGCTCATTTGACTTCGTCGCTTTGCTTGATATTTCCTTAACCATTGCTCTAATTTACGAAATCATCCCTCGTGGACTTCACGTCAACCACAGCTTCCAAGCGAAATTCTTGACGCCGCAATGGCCAATCGCTTGCATCTGTATCCACTTCAGCCAACAAATCCAGCACTTCAAAACCTGAAACCAGCTGGCCAAATACGGTGTGTTCAAAGTCAAGATGTGGCGTTCCGCCTTCCCTGACATACCGCTCTTTTTGAGCTTCAGTGTACGAGATGCCCTTTTCACGCTCCACACGAGCGAGTTCTGCACGCGTAACCCTTCGACCCACCACCAAGTAAAAATCATAGGAAGCCGATCGTTTATTCGGATTGCCCTTGTACGTGCGTCCCATGGCCAGCGCTCCGCGAAAATGCAACCGGTTTGAACGGAACTCCGCTGGCAACGTGTGCTTGCCAATCAGCCAACGCATCTCTTGTGCCCGTGTATCTTCAGAATTCCCTCCTTGCACCACAAATTCAGGAACAATGCGCACAAATTCACTCGGCATGTAATAACCTCTTTTGACTTTGTACTGAAAATTAGCGCTGTGCAACGGCGCATCCGAGAAAGTCTCGAGCCCTATTTCACCCATGGAGGTCGAGAGCTCATAGCGCTGATACGGGCGATTCTTCGCCCAATCCAATAAAAATTGCTCGCAATTGGCATCAGTCAATGCAGGATATGCCAGCAGCGCTTTCTTCGCATTGATAGCAAGGGAATCCACTTCCAAAGGGGCTATTGCCACTTCGGCTTGGATTGGCACAGAATCCAATTCTGTTTGTTGATCACCACACGAAGTCATGCACAACGCTATGACGAGCAGGACGAGCAGGACGAGCGGGACGAGCATGACGATCGGAGGCATAGATATTCCCTTCATGCCCCAAATCTACCGCAATCTTCATCGAACGTAAATCCTTTGCGGACCTGCCTCGCAAATTAGTTGCAGAAACAGAGATATTTGCAACACCATGGAACGCTTTGCTATTGTCGATATTGAAACCACAGGCTCCCACGCGCGCGGCCACGGCATCACCGAAATTGCGGTGATCATTACAGACGGCACCATAGAAGTGGATCGTTGGGAAACGCTTGTCGATCCTGGCCTACCGATCCCAGCCCATATCACCAAACTCACAGGCATTGACGACACCATGGTCGAATCGGCGCCAACGTTTGATGCGATCGCGGACGAATTGGAAGATTGGCTCGCGGATGCAGTTTTCGTAGCGCACAACGTCGGATTTGACTATGCCTTTATTCGGGGGCATTTTGAGACCATGGGAAGGATTTGGAAGCGTCCAAAACTTTGCACGGTACGCATGGCACGTAAGCTTCTTCCAGGTCATGCCAGTTATAGCTTGGGACGATTGTGCAACGACCTCGGAATTCCCAACGATGCTCGGCATAGAGCCATGGGCGATTGCGCTGCCACTGTTGATTTGTTTCATCAGATGATGCGGACCGAACGAGCCCTTGATGTCGTCGGCAGCATGCTGAAGCGGGGAGAACGAGAATCTTGGCTTCCACAGCATGTCCCTGCTTCGGATTTTGAACAGTTGCCTACTGCTCCCGGCGTTTATCGTTTTCTCGATCGCAAAGGCACGCCCATCTATATTGGGATGTCACACAATGTGCGTCACAGGGTGCGAACCCACTTCAATGGAGACATGGCTTCTTCACGGCGTCAGGCTTTTCTGAGAGACATTCACCGCATCGAAGCGGAAGAAACTGGCTCTGCACTGCTGGCGAGATTGCTTGAGGACGAATTGATTCGAAAGCATTGGCCCTTGCACAATCGTGCACAAAAGTCCGTTGCCATGCGCACGGCCATCATCCCTTACACAGACAAAAAAGGCTTCAATCGCTTTCATTTGAAGCGGCAACGTCACATCAAACAAGCCATGCGTTGGTTCTACCGGGACGAAGACGCCAGGGCTTGGCTTCACCGTCATGCACGAGAACAAAACCTAGATCCTGAGCTATTGGGGCTGGGGTCCGACGGACGCATTGCTGACCGGGACACCACCGATGAGTCAGTAGCCCAGCACAATGAAGGAATCACAGCGATCCTGCTAGCCGCTCGTCAATCGGAACGCATGGCCATCATCGAAAAAGGCCGCAACCACCATGAGTCTGCTGTGATTCTTGTCGAAAATGGCGTTGTACACGGTTGGTGCTACACCGAAGAAACCATTGAGCGGTTTGACCAACTCGAGGAAATCGTCCCAATGAAGTCCGGCTCAGCAACCAGTGACGCGATCGTTCAACACGCTTTGCAGGAATTGGCTTCGGGCAAATCCCACTTCCGAGTATGGGAACAAGCCGCAACAAAAAAGCCACCCGAAGGTGGCCTTTTTATTTGACATGCGATGTTCGCTTCAATTGATGTTCGTGCAAAATGCACCGAGCTTCTTGGATTGAACCATTCTCATTCCTGCCGAGTACGACAAGATGCTGCGAATGGATTGCGCTTTGGGCATGATGTCCGCCGCTTGCGCGCTTTCATCAAACCAATCGGATGTCAAATCTTCGAGTGTACAATGTGCCATGGGCTTCTGCATTAGGGTTTGAACACCCCAATAACGCAGTCAATCATGGTCTATTGTGCAAGATTCATTTTCATTTCGATTGGAACCACTCCCACTGCTTCAATTCAGTGTAAGTTGCACACCTCGCTCCTCCATCGTGCGACGCATATTAATCAAGGCATACCGCATGCGACCCAAGGCCGTATTGATGGAGACACCTGTCTCATCGGCAATTTCTTGAAAACTCAACTCGCGCTCAATGCGCATGTGTACGACTTCACGCTGCTCCTCAGGCAAACATTCCAACAAGTCGCGCACGTCTTGGTGAATTTGATCTTGAATCATCTGATCCTCCGCGTGCATCTCGTCGCTTGGTAAGGTATCAAACACGTCAAATTCGTCTGTAGCGCGCATCATACGCATCTTCTTTCCTCGGCGGAAATGATCGATCGAAATATTGTGTGCGATTCGCAAGACCCAAGGAAGGAATTTACCCTCTTCATTGTATTTGCCTCCTTTCAAGGTGTTCACCACCTTGATAAAAGTATCCTGAAACAAATCGTTGGCGAGATCGGAATCCCGGACGATGAAAAATATTTTGGAGTAGACTTGTTGTTGATGGCGGTTCAAAAGAGATTCGAATGCAGCCTCATCTCCAGAGAGGTAGAGGGATATCAACTGTTGGTCAGAAAGTGACGCACGCATGATTTTACGCAGTTAAGGGTGAAATGAAAACCCGGATGAGCCGGGGCCTTACTTTGAAGCGTAAAATGTATCGATCGCGTACTTTTTTGATTGTCTCTACCGAATATACGCATTAATTTCCGTCCAAGGAAACCCTAAGGCCTTTTATGGTGTTAACAAAAGCGAATGGATATTCAAATCAAGGGTGCCCGTGAGCACAATCTTAAAGGCGTTGACGTCACGATTCCGAAGCGGAAACTTACGGTGATTACCGGTCTATCTGGCTCCGGAAAAAGTTCCTTGGCCTTCGACACGCTCTATGCGGAAGGACAACGACGCTATGTGGAAAGTCTGAGCAGTTACGCTCGACAATTCCTCGGAAGGCTTGACAAGCCCGACGTTGATAGCATCGATGGAATTTCTCCTGCCATTGCCATTGAACAGCGGACGTCGTCAGGAGGACCTAGATCCACCGTCGCTACGCGCACTGAAATCCACGATCATCTGCGCCTAATGTATGCGCGCGTGGGAAAAACGATTTCACCCATCAGTGGTGAGGTGGTTCAAAAAGATCGGCCAGAGGATGTATTGGAACAACTGGAGCAAGAATCGGCTGGCACGCGATTCATTGTCTCTGCCCCCATTCCTCAAAAATCCGATCGAACCCGAAAACAGCAACTGGACATTTTACAGCAACAAGGGTTCAGCCGCATCCTCGATGCCAAAGGCAATGCCCATTTGATCGCAGATGTGCAATCCGAAGAAAAAGAAAATCAGACGAGTGACTTAGCCGAACCCTGGGAACTCATCATTGATCGACTTGCCGTCAATCAGGGAGATGAGGATTATACTTCGCGTTTGTTGGATTCGGTAGAAACCGCATTTTTTGAAGGAAACGGCGGATGTGCCATTCACTTTACAGACTCACGCGAGCCTTGGCAGTTCTCCAACCGCTTCGAGCGCGACGGGCTGACCTTTCCCGAACCGTCACCTGAACTCTTCACATTCAATAGCCCCATTGGTGCGTGTCGTCGTTGCGAAGGCTTCGGACACGTCATTGGAATTGATCCGAGTCGCATTGTGCCAGATCCTAGGCTTTCAATCTATGAAGAAGCCATCGCCTGTTGGCGTGGAGAACGCATGAGCAAATGGAAAGACCGGCTTTGCCTCGCGGCTCGTGAAAATGACATTCCAATTCACTCTCCTTGGCGGGACCTCACGGAAGCGCAAATTGACACGGTTTGGAAAGGCGGAAAAGGATTCAAAGGATTGGATGCCTTTTTCAAGTACCTCGAAGAAAAGAGCTACAAAATCCAGTTTCGGGTCATGTTGAGCCGTTACCGTGGTCGCACAACTTGCCCCGATTGCTCTGGCACCCGCCTTGGAAAAGCTTCTCAAAATGTCTTGATCGGCGGCAAAGATTTGACCCACGTGCTGCGCCTGCCCGCGAAAGATGCTCTGGACTTTTTTCAATCATTGGAGTTGACAGCTGTTGAACATGAAATTGCTGAACGGCTTATTCATGAGGTTGTGACGCGCCTGACCTATCTCTGCGATGTGGGGCTAGGCTACCTCACGTTGGACCGTTCAAGCAAGACTTTGAGCGGCGGAGAATCACAACGCATTGCATTGAGTACGTGCCTCGGCAGCAGCCTGGTCGGAAGCACCTACGTGCTGGATGAACCCAGCATTGGTCTGCATCCGGAAGACACAGAACGATTGATTGGCATATTGCTTCAATTGAGGGACATTGGAAACACCGTTGTTGTGGTGGAGCATGATGAAGACATCCTGCGAGCCGCTGATCACTTGATTGATTTGGGACCTTTGGCGGGCACAGAAGGCGGTCAACTTGTCTTTGCTGGCAGCCAATCCGAATGGCCTAAATTGTCTGCTGACCACCCCTCTCTGACCGCATCTTATCTAAATGGGCATGCCAAAATCCACTTGCCTGTGGTTCGTAAAATTGGGCCAGACTACATTCAAATTCAGGATGCTTTCAAAAACAACCTCAAAGGCGTCAGCGCTCAAATCCCATTGCACGCGCTCACTTCTGTCACCGGTGTGAGTGGCTCGGGCAAAAGCACGCTCATCAACGAAGTCATGATGCCCTTGATGCGTCAAGCACTCGATGGATTAGGAGCCACACCATCAGCATTCGGGAGTGTTGGCGGCAGCGTTGCAAAGATTGGGGCCATCGAATTTGTCGACCAAAATCCCATTGGAAAAAGCTCAAGAAGCAACCCGGTAACCTATGTGAAGGCCTATGACGAGATTCGTCAGTTGTTCGCTGACACACAAACCGCAAAGATTCGGGGATACAAACCGTCTCATTTTAGTTTTAATGTGGCTGGAGGACGTTGTGACAATTGCGAGGGAGAAGGCCAAGTAACTATTGGCATGCAATTCATGGCAGATCTCAAGTTGCGCTGTGATGTATGCAAAGGGAAACGATTTCAGGACGAGGTTTTGGATGTGCGATGGCATGAAAAAAACATTGCCGACATCTTGGACATGACAGTGGCAGATGCCATCCTCTTCTTTGGGACTGAAGAAGAAGGCAAACGAATGCCTGCTGGTCAAAAGCGACTGATTCAAAAATTGACTCCACTCCTCGATGTAGGCCTCGGTTACGTCACTTTAGGCCAAAGCAGCAACACGCTCAGTGGCGGAGAAGCCCAACGAATCAAGCTCGCTACCTTTCTATCCCGCGGTGACAGGCAAGCGCATACGCTATTTGTGTTTGACGAACCCACCACCGGATTGCATGCACACGATGTGCAGAAGCTGCTTGTTTCTCTCAATGCACTCTTGGACCAAGGCCACACAGTGGTGGTCATTGAGCATCACCTCGATGTCATCGCTCATTCCAATTACATCATTGATTTAGGTCCTGAAGGTGGAGATCGAGGGGGACAATTGGTCTTCCAAGGAACGCCCCGTGAACTCCTCAAAATAAACGAATCACTCACCGCTAGGCATTTGGCCCAGAAAATTAAATGAGATGCAAAGAGCCATGTACATTCAAACAATCATTTTCGCCTTCTGCATCGCGGCATCGGCTGCTTCGTGTGGTCAACTACCCGTCAAGCAGGCGCATGAAGACTCCATCAATTGGGATCAAAAGCTCACACCTGAAGAATACCGAATTTTGCGACAATGTGGCACAGAAGCACCTTTCACAGGGGAGTTTTGGGACCACCATGAAGATGGCGTCTACGTATGTGCCGGCTGCAAACACCCCCTTTTCGACAGCTCCACAAAATTTGAAAGCGGCAGCGGCTGGCCAAGCTTTTTCGACGTCATAGACAATAGCGCCATCGACACCAAAGAAGATTTGCAATATGGCATGAAGCGAATAGAATTGCTCTGTCACCATTGCCAGGGTCATCTGGGTCACGTTTTCTCTGACGGCCCGCCACCTCACGGATTGCGTTACTGCATCAATAGCGTATCGCTCGACTTTAGCCAACGCGACAGCATTGCACCTTAGCACTTATTTGTTGGCGGTCTGGACGAGACGATATTTCGGCTTTCAAAACCTTTCCGATTTGTTCATAAGAATGCCACTTAAACCTAGTGATAGCAATGGGTTCAGCGCATCTTGATGGAAAGAAGTGCAAGCCTATGACAAGACGTGAAAACCAAATGTAAGCACGCTGGTAAGCACACGGATTTCCCATTTATTGATCGCCATTCATGACTTCATCGTTTTTCATTCGAACATCCAAAACCAATCCCTCCGCGACCA
>Ga0208949_1000715_pt1 | contig 12140 bp, 10 predicted proteins | sample AOAMet1_03_M0_10_2_FD_188231 | JGI IMG/M metagenome (GOLD analysis project Ga0208949, IMG submission 188231) | Ammonia-oxidizing marine microbial communities from Monterey Bay, California, USA - CAN11_03_M0_10 (SPAdes) | ecosystem: Environmental > Aquatic > Marine > Intertidal zone | place...
TATATGCACCGTTTTTGATTTAGTGAGCGAAATAACTAAGAAACAACATCACTCTCCAAAATTTGTAATGCGTGGGTTTTAGTTTTTACTTTATCGATAACATGAGCCACAACACCCTTGTGAACTAAAAATGTTTTACGATGTATGCCATCATACTCACGACCCATAAACTTCTTTAGGCCCCAAACACCAAATGCTTCTATTACAGCTCTATTTGTGTCGGCAAGTAAAGGAAATTGAAATTCATATTTATTTCTAAAATTAGATTGCTTCTTTTCTGTATCTGCGCTAACACCAATAATTTCGTAGCCTTTGTCTTGCAAATCTTTATAATAATCTCTTAAATTACAGGCTTCTGCCGTACAACCTGGTGTACTTGCTGCTGGATAGAAAAATACAATGACTTTTTTATCTTGATAGTCTTGCATAGTTATGGTGTTCCCATCTTGATCAGTAACAGAAAAATTTGGAACCTTGTCTCCTATTTTTAGTGTATTCATTTTGTAGATTTGTTTTAATATTAGGCTTATTGTGTAAATTTAAACCAAATGAACAAACAACAAAAGGTAGACTTTGTTATAAATACGTTAAAAGAGTTATATCCAGAGATACCTATACCTCTAGATCACAAGGATCCCTACACGCTTTTAATCGCGGTTTTGCTTTCTGCCCAAAGCACAGATGTGAGGGTTAATAAAATAACACCCTTGTTATTTAAAGAGGCAGATAACCCTTATGATATGATTAAACTCTCTATAGATCAAATAAGAGAAATTATAAGACCTGTAGGACTTTCTCCTGCCAAAGCAAAAGGGATTCATGGCTTATCTCATATATTAATAGATAAACACAACGGAGAAGTCCCTAATGATCTAGAGGCGCTTGAGGAGCTTCCTGCCGTAGGTCACAAAACTGCGAGTGTTGTAATATCCCAGGCCTTTGGAGTTCCAGCATTCCCGGTAGATACCCATATTCATAGACTTTTATATAGATGGGGGTTCACTAATGGTAAAAATGTAACACAAACAGAGAAAGATGCTAAAAGACTTTTCCCAGAAGCTGTTTGGAATGATTTACACCTTCAAATTATCTGGTATGGTCGTCAATATTGCCAAGCTAGAGGTTGGGATTTAGAAAAAGATAGGATCACCAAAACTATTGGAAGAAAAACGGTACTAACTGAATATTACAAGAAAAAGAAGAAATAAAAAAAAGCCCTGAAATAGTTATTTCAGGGCTTTTTGGTTTTAGTTTAAAAGTGTTTTAAACGTTAGGTTTTGATATTCTAAAACTCTTAGCGCTTTAGAGTAATTTAAAAGAAATGTTATTGTTTCTTGTTTTGGAACCATGTTTTTGTTCACCTGTCCAGAGGGTGAAGATCTTGAGTATAATTTTTGCATACAATACTTGTTTAGAGGTTAATCTTAACAATTAACGATGCAAAAATTAATTTATTGCATTAGTCTGTCAATACAATGTTATGTTTATCAATTACTTTACGCAAATTAATGAGCGCATATCTCATTCTTCCCAGAGCTGTATTGATACTCACACCAGTTTGCTGGCTAATCTCTTTAAAGCTCATGTCTTTATAAATACGCATCATTAGCACTTGTTTTTGATCTTCAGGAAGCTCATCTACAAGACGTCTCACATCAGAGGCTATTTGTCCTTTAATGATTGTATTTTCTGCATTTAATGCATTGTCAGAAAGCACAGAGAAGATGTTGAAATCTGTATTGTTTTCAAACTTCGGCATGCGGTTATTCTTTCTAAAGTGGTCAATCACCAAATTATGTGAAATACGCATTACCCAAGGCAAGAATTTTCCTTCTTCGTTATACTTACCTCTCTTTAAGGAATTAATGACTTTGATAAAGGTGTCTTGAAAAACATCTTCAGCTACATCTCTATCAAAAACCTTTGAATAGATAAAACTATAAATTCTTTGCTTGTGTCTTGTAATAAGGGTGGAAAGGGCAGACTCGTCTCCTTGTAGGTATGAGGTTACTAAAACCGCATCTGTAGCTTTGCTTTTTTTCATATCAGTACTTTTTAAAGTGAACAACTAAAAAGTTAGGGTCAAGTAGTTGTTATCGTAAAATTAAAAAAAGTAGAAATACGCTATAGGCAATGATTTTAGTTTACATCGTTGTAAGTCGTAAATATAAGTACATTATGTTTACAATTCAAAATAAATAGGACGTTTTTATTAAAAATAACTTAAAACTCGCTGCTTTGTGTGATACAAATAGCATTATGTTATCTTTGTGAAAACCACGATTTAACAAGGCTTTACATTGAAAACCCAACCACTAGACCCAAAAGAAAACATCATTATAAAAGGTGCTAAGTTACACAACCTTAAAAACATAGATGTTGTTATTCCTCGCAACAAACTCGTTGTAATCACTGGACTTTCTGGAAGTGGTAAATCTTCATTAGCCTTTGACACCTTATACGCTGAGGGTCAAAGAAGATATGTAGAAAGCCTATCGAGTTATGCAAGACAGTTTCTTGGAAGGCTTAACAAACCTAAGGTAGATAGTATCAAGGGTATCTCTCCTGCTATCGCTATTGAGCAAAAAGTAAATTCGACAAATCCTAGGTCTACTGTTGGTACCTCAACAGAGATTTATGACTATCTAAAATTATTATTTGCCCGTATAGGAAAGACTTACTCTCCGGTAAGTAATTTGGAGGTTAAAAAAGATACGGTTTCAGATGTTATAAAATATATCAAAACATTTCCTTTGAATAGTAAACTCCTTTTGTTGTCCCCTATTGTGCTGGAAAAAGGGCGCACCTTAGACAATAAAACCAAAGCATTAGCTCAACAAGGCTTTGCGCGAGTAAAACTAGACAGCAAAGTACTTCGTATTGATGAGCTGAAAGATAATTTGACTCCCAAAAGCATTCAACTAGTTATTGACCGTGTTATTTTAAAAGAGGATGAAGATTTCTATAACCGCCTAGCTGATGCCATTCAAATGGCTTTCTATGAAGGAAAGGGAACCTTATTTATAGAGCATCTTGGGAGCAATAAAATTTCAGAATTCAATAATAGGTTTGAGCGAGATGGCATGACTTTTACAGAGCCTAATGTACACCTTTTTAGTTTTAATAATCCCTTTGGCGCATGCCCTACCTGCGAGGGTTATGGAGATGTAGTTGGTGTAGATCAAGATTTGGTGATTCCAAACACTAGTTTATCTATTTATGAGAATGCAATTTTTCCTTGGCGGGGAGATAGCATGGGTTGGTATAGAGATCAATTGGTAAATAGTGCCTACAAATTTGATTTTCCGATACATAAACCTTGGTTTGAGCTCACTAAGACGCAACAGCAATTAGTTTGGGATGGTAATGAGCATTTTGAAGGGCTGCACAGTTTTTTCAAATACCTAGAGAGTAAGAGTTATAAAATTCAGAACAGAGTAATGCTCTCTCGCTATAGAGGTAAAACAATTTGCGCCTCTTGTAATGGTAATCGTTTAAAGGCAGAGGTTGGTTATGTTAAAATTGCCAATACCTCCATACAACACTTAGTTGGGCTGCCTCTAGAGGAGTTGGCTGCATTTTTTAAAAAATTACAGCTAGATGCCCATGATACCAATATTGCCAAACGGTTGCTTGTAGAGATTAACAACAGGCTCTCTTTTTTACTTGATGTTGGCCTCTCTTATCTTACACTCAACAGAAAAAGCAATTCACTCTCTGGAGGAGAATCACAGCGTATTAATCTGGCCACATCCCTTGGAAGTAGCCTTGTAGGTTCTATGTATATTCTAGATGAACCAAGTATTGGTTTGCATCCAAAAGATACAGAAAGACTCATAAAGGTATTAAAGTCTTTACGAGATTTAGGGAATACTGTAATTGTGGTAGAGCACGATGAAGATATCATGAAACATGCAGATCACATCATTGATATTGGCCCCGAGGCTGGTAGTTTTGGAGGTGAAGTTGTTGCCACAGGAACCTATAAACAACTCTTAAAGTTGGACTCACTAACAGCCGGTTATTTAAACCAAAGTTTAAAGATAGAGGTTCCAAAAAAACGTAGAACTTACTCCAATACAATAGAGATAAAAGGAGCTAGAGAACATAACCTTCAAAACATTGATGCTACCTTCCCTATAGGGCTTTTCACAGCAGTTACCGGAGTCTCTGGAAGTGGAAAAAGTACACTCGTCAAAAAAATATTGTATCCAGCCCTTCAGAAAAAAATTGGTGCTCAAGCAAATAAGCCTGGACAGTTCTCCAGCATAGAAGGAGATTTCTCAAGCATTAACACTGTTGAGTTTATTGATCAAAACCCAATTGGGCGCTCTAGTAGATCAAACCCTGTTACCTACATCAAGGCTTATGATGACATACGAAGCCTATTTGCAAAACAAAAACTAAGTGATATCCGTGGCTACAAAACCAAACACTTTAGTTTTAATGTTGATGGAGGAAGGTGTGATACCTGTAAAGGTGAAGGAGAAATTACCATCGAAATGCAATTTATGGCAGATGTAAATCTGCAATGTGATGTTTGTAATGGCAAGCGATTTAAAAAAGAAGTACTCGAGGTAAAAGTAGGTGATAAAAATATTGATGACATTTTAACCCTTACGGTAGATGATGCTATTGAATTTTTTAAAGCTCAGGAACAAAAAAGAATAGTTACAAAACTTCAACCTCTTCAAGATGTTGGCCTTGGATATGTTAAACTTGGACAAAGCTCCTCTACCCTATCTGGTGGAGAAGCTCAGCGCATCAAACTAGCTTCTTTTCTAGTAAAAGGAATTACCAAAGAAAAAACCTTGTTTATTTTTGATGAACCTACCACTGGCTTACACTTTCATGATATTAAAAAACTCTTAGCCTCTTTTTACGCCTTACTAGAAAAAGGACATACTCTTATTGTTGTAGAACACAATATAGATTTAATAAAATGTGCAGATTATATTATTGACCTTGGTCTTGAAGGAGGAAGCAAAGGAGGCCAGGTTATGGTTCAAGGAACTCCTGAGAAAGTGAGCGCTCATAAAAAATCATACACTGCCAAATACCTAAAAGAAAAAATATAAGCTAATCCAAAAAACTTCATCAATAAACCACATGAGTTTAAACACTTAAAAAACAAGCCCTTATGGGTTTGTTTTTGTTTTGGCATGGTCTGTGTATTATAAAAATTGTACAACGCTCAATAGAGTAATTAGCAAGTACATTAAAACAAAGACTATGAAAAATTTCAAAACATTACTTCTACTGCTATTAACAATAGCCACAGTAAATGCTGCAAAAAAAGATACGCCAGAGTCTACAAACCAGACACCATATAATGGAAAAGCATATATTTTTATTGAAGGCGGTGTCGAATTCTCTGTCTTTGCCGATGGGCAGTTTGATTTTGTATACCTAGCCACCCAACAAAGCACTATGCTCTCTTTTAACACCCCTAGTGTATTTCTAAGTTTTAATGCAGGGCAAGATTATGAGACATACCTTCAGTATGACGATTATGGAGCCATAATACAAATAGAAGATGTACCGGTGTATTATGACGTGTATGGTAGAATAATTCAAGCTGGTGAGGTTGAGATTAGCTATAGAAACAGAGCTATCTCTCGCATTGGAGGCCTACATATCTATTACAACAGCTATGGAGATTATGACTATTATACAGGTTATATAAATTCTTACAATAGATTTTATACCTACCGCCCATGGCATGGGTACTATCTAAGACCAATGTATAACAACTGTATTGTATGGAATATACCCTACAGAAGGTTTTATACACCAGTACGCTATAGTTATTATAATCATCTAAGGTATTATAACAATAGAGCTACCAACACCTATACAAATGCTAGAAGAGAGTTTATTTCTCCGGGAAGTAGAATTCATTATAGAAATGGTAGAACCGCTTTAAATACACGTTATAAAAGAGGTAGAAAAAACACCATGATTACTGGTCATGGTAGAACACCCTTTATGACTAGGGCAACTAGAACTAGCACAAATACCTCTAGAACTGCTGCCCGTACTAGAAATAGGACGGTACCCAAAAACTCTAATACTAGAAGCATTAATACCCAATCTAGAAATAGAACAGCTATTGTAAGCCAGACAAGTAGTCCTAGAATAGTTCAAACCACCCCTAGAAAAAGGCCTTCGATACGTTCTAATTCAGCACGTACATCAACAAGAAGAAATACCAATGTAAATAGGACCTCACGTAACACAAAAGTGGTTAGAACTCCCACTAAAAGACGTGGATTAAATTAAGTTTGATTAGTTTGTTTGTTTGATACCCTTTGATTTATTTATATATTTCAGAGGGTATTTTTTATGAAGCTGTAATTACAGATTTAATAACTCCTGCTAGTTTTTTTGTTAGTGCTTTTCTAGAAAACAACTCTATGTTTTTAGAGTTAATAAAAAGTACCTCTTTCTTGTAAGCACTGTAGTATAAAAGTATTTGTTTTTTTAAAACATCTTTTTGATGTGCAGATACATAAACTCCACTTGCAGTTGTGTTAATAATACCTTCTATATCACTCCCCTTGGGGCCAATAGCAATAATTGGGCGAGCTGCCTGCAAGTATTCAAACAATTTGCCTGGAATAATGGCTTTTGTATCTTCACTCTCTTGTTCGAGTAAAAGCAATACTTGCGCCTTATGCTGCAAAACGACAGCTTCTTTATGGGATACGTACCCTTTAATGGTTGTATTGTTTGTTAAACCAGCTAAGGCTATACCAGAGAGTACCTCATCACTAACTACTCCCGTTAAACAAATTTCTAGATCTTGGGCAAAAATAGAATCTTCTTTTGCTATTTGAGAAAGTACCTCCCAAAGGTAAGTTGGGTTTCTTTGCGTTAAAAGGGAACCAATATGTGCTATAGAAAATGTAGTATCAAGAGCAGGTGTATCTATCTTTGTAGGTTCAAAACCATTGGTGATAACCGTTATGGGTTTTGTAGTGAGCAAGGAAAATTCTTTTGCTGTAGATGGGCTGGTCACCAAAATATGATTTGCCGAGTTTAATACCAAAGACTCTAAGGCTTTATGTTTAGCCTCTGAGGCTTTTGTGAGTAGCAATGATTTATGATAATGAATCGTAGTCCAGGGGTCTCTAAAATCTGCAATCCAGGGCAGGTGTACCTGTTTTTGTAATTCCATGCCAATTAAATGCAAACTATGAGGAGGACCAGAAGAAATAATACAATCTACAGGATTAGCTTTTAGATATTGTTTTAAAAAAACTACAGATGGCGATACCCACCCTACTCTTGCATCTGGTATAAAATAATTGCCACGAACATACAATAGTAGTTTTTCTAGAGCAGAAGGTTTCTTGTTTGAAATGATACCGCTGCTAATTTGTTGTGTCTTTTTTTTGGAGAAAATAGCAGCAAATTTATACGGCTCCTTTATAGGACGCTTTAGCACAGTTATCTCTTTTGGTATTTGCGCAACCAAATCTTGATCTACAATAGGATAATTTGGATTTTGCGGGACATATACAACAGGGTCTATGTCAAAACTTTTTAAATGACTAACAAATTTTAACCAGCGCTGCACCCCTGGACCGCCCGCAGGTGGCCAATAATAGCATATAATCAGCGCTTTTTTCATTGGTTTATAAAGTTGTTAGTTGTCGCTTTCTATAGGTATAACCCAAAGATATTATAATAAATAGCAAGAGTAACACACTACTGAATAAAGCAATAGTGCTTCCGGTTTTGACTACTGAAGGTTCAAATTTAAATTCAATTTTTGAATATCCTGCCGGAATTTTTAATGCCCTTAGTAAATAGTTTACACGTATGTGAGTAGTTGCTTTTCCATCTATATATGCGTTCCATCCTTTTGGATAATACACCTCACTAAAAACTGCTAGCTGCTCAGAGGCAGAAGCAGCTTCATACACCAAATGATTTGGCTTATGTTCTACTAAGTTTATAGTTGCTGTGGAGTCTCGCTGGATATCTGCAATAGGCAAGTAAGGTAAAAACTCTTTATGGACAATGGCTGTTTTCTTAGTATTAATACTATCTAATTGGGTGATTTCTGCATCTGCAGTTTCTACCATTAGTACGTTTTCGACAAACCAAGCATTGCCATTTGTATAGGGGTTACGCTGGCCTATAACAGCTCCGTTTTTACTTCTTGTTAAAATAAAACGAACATTTAGCATGTTTAACATACTTATATCTCCCTGGTTTATATAAAAATCTGCAATATCTTGCATTCTTCTTGGTTTGGCTGCATGGTATCCACCTATAGAGCTATTGGTATAACTTACCTCTGCGCTATTAAAAGCATTATTAGAGGCATCATACACTCTATATCTACCTGTTTCTTTCTCTAATTGTAGGGTTGCTGCCGTTTTTTGAAAAGGCTGCTCCATGACACGTCTATTTACAAAGTCTTCACTGTTAACATATCGCCTGTCTACTCCTACCAAGTCAAAAACTACAAGGGCTGTTAATACTGCAACTGTAAGAGTTTGTTTGAATTTTTTGGTACTATATAGCCATAGTGTGAATGCAGCCAATACAACAAAAACTAAACTACGTAAAGAGTCATTTACAAGCAGAGTGGTTCTATCCTCTCTAATGGCATCCATAAAAGGAGCTCCCATTGCTTCTATGATATCTCCATCATAAGGACTCACAAAACTAAATAGTGCATTTTTAAATAAAATGAATACAACTAGTAATCCTCCAATAATAGAGGTTGTGTATAGTAAACTGGTTTTCTTTTTTTGCAAAGAGGTAGTGCTTTTAAAAAAGTGATGTAAGCCTAATACAGCCATAATTGGCAAGACCAATTCTATGATAACCTGTATAGAAGATACTGCTCTAAATTTGTTATACAGTGGCACGTAATCAATAAAAAAGTCTGTGAGGATGCTAAAGTTTTTACCCCAAGACAATAATAAACTCAAAACAAAACCAGAAAGTAGCCACCATTTTACGCGGCCTTGGATTAAAAACAGCCCAAGAGTGGCCAGAAATACAATAACAGCTCCAACATAAGCTGGCGCTGCAACAATTGGTTGATCTCCCCAATACAGTGGTATTTGGTATAAGGTGTCTTTAGCTTGCTGTGGTGATGCTCCCATTTTTAAAAGTGCATCCTGGGTAGCAGAATTTTCTGGAAAAGGCTCGCTAGAACCACCGCCCATAAAACGAGGAACAAGCAGATTAAAGGTCTCTAATTTCCCGTAGCTGTAGGTCGTGATATAATCATAATCAAGACCGTCTGTATCTAGTTTTGGTGATGTATCTGGATTGATGGTTAAATCACTAGGGCCTCTGGTTGAGGTATCTGCATACTCTTTGGTTGCCAACAAATTGGTAGCATTTAACCCCAAAGACAACATAACACCAAGTACCATAATACCCACAGATGTAAAGTAATGAGTTAGGGTCTTGGATTTAATGGCTTCTATTAAATATGAAACCCCAAGGCATAGCACAAGAAGAAGCAAATAGTAGGTCATCTGTATATGGTTTGCTGTAAGCTCCAAAGCCATAGCTACTGTAGTGAGCAGAAACCCCCATACATACCTTTTTCTAAAGGTGAGTATGATACCGCTTAACACCAGTGGCATATAAGCAATAGCATGCGCTTTGGCATTATGCCCTACCCCTAGAATAATAATTAAATAGGTAGAGAAACCAAAAGCAAGCGCTCCTAAAAAGGCAATTTTATAATCTAATTTTAATACCAAAAACAAAATGTAAATTCCAATAAAGTATAAAAACAGATAATCTGCAGGTCTTGGTAAAAATCGCAGGGTTTCATCTAATGTTTTAATGTAATTATGAGGATACCGAGCTCCTAACTGATAGGTAGGCATACCACCAAAGGCACTGTCTGTCCAGTAGGTTTCTGCATCATTAATTTTTCTGAAATCTCTAAGTTCTTTGGCCATTGCATTGTGCTGCACGATATCGCTTTGATATATCGTTTTACCACTCAACACAGGACTAAAGTAGGATACTGAGGCAATCATTAGTAGAACAATGACCACCAAATGCGGCACTACTTTTTTAAAAGAAAATTGCATAAATGAAAGTTGATTATTAAAAACCGAAAATTAGCGAAAAATATGAAGAACTAAGCCGTCAATTGTTAAAAAACAAACCCACCTATTCTATTTCTTCATAATCTACATACTGCCCAACAGTTTTTGATGCTTTTTTGGTATTAGGTACTTTATCGATGGTAATCTCGCCCTCTTTTTTTTGAGAGGTATTTGGAGCAGTTGTGTTTGAAAAATCTGCGCCAAAGCGGGCTGCCAGTTTTTTTGAGAAGTATTTCATAATATAGGGTGCTGCGAGTTTTAAAATAATTTTTAACCCGTAGTACACTAAGAGGATAATTGATATCGTTTTAAACAATGTAATCATATCATTATAATAAGATTCAAAAATACAAATAGTGCTACAAAAACCCAGCACAAGGGTATTAAATAAATGATAAATCTTATATCTTTGGTATTAAACAAAGCCTATGAAATCTGTTTCTTTTTTTATTACCATCCTTACCTTATCATGCTATTTTACAGCATCTGGACAGTATACAGAAACAATCAACAACAACAGGCCAGGAGGCTCACAAGGAGCTTTTTCTGTGGGTACAAACGTATTACAGTTTGAAACTGGATTTGGTATAGGCCAAGAAAACCACTCTTTATTACAAACCCAGGCCGATGCATTTGCTGTAGACTACAGTGCGCGTTTTGGATTTTGGAAAGAAGAACTAGAGGTAATTTTAACAGGAGAGTTTCAATCAAACAACATAACAGATACGCGCGGAGCCACGAGCTCACAGTATGCGCAGCGTAATTTTAGAAGCAATACCCTTGGGGTTAAATACCTAGTGTATGATCCTTATATAAAGCGAGATTTAAAAGGGCCTAATTTAATGAGTTGGAAGGCTAACAACAGATTTAGTTGGGAGGAATTAATACCTGCAATTTCTGTATATGGTGGCGCTAATTTTGATAGCTCTAGTAACCTGTTCACACCAGAGGATCCCTTTACTATAAGCCCAAAGGTTTCCATTCAAACACAAAACAACTTTAGAAGTGGCTTTGTACTGGTCACAAACATTATTGCAGACAGATTTACTACGCAAACTCCAACCTATGGATATATTGTAACTTTAACCTACTGCCTGTCTGACTGGTTTTCATTATTTGCAGAAAAACAAGGTTTTGATAGTGATTTTTATGCAGATAATATCGTGCGCTTTGGCGCAGCAGCGCTGATCACCGCTGACTGGCAAGTAGACGCCTCTTTTTTATATAGCCTAAAAGACACCCCTTCCAGAACCTATGGGCGCATTGGAGTTTCGTATAGGTTCGATTTTCATGACCAGGATGAATTTCTCGAAGAAAAAGGAAAAGCTGGCCGAGAAAAGAAAAAGGTAGAAAGAGAAAAAGCCAAGAAAGAGAAAAAGAAAAAAAAGAATTACTTTGAAGTTGATGACGGTGATGGCGGCCTTAAAAGACCGTGAAATATGTGAATGAATATTGATATATGATTACAATACAAGAAGTTACTACCAACAAACAACTAGTACAGTTTGTAAAGTTTCCTTTTAAACTTTATAAAGAATGTCCTTACTGGGTTCCTCCCTTGACTAATGATGAGTTGGAAACTTTAGATAAAGCAAAAAACCCTGTATTTAACAATGCAGAGGCTAGTTACTTTCTTGCCTACAAACAAGGAACTATTGTTGGACGTATTGCCGTTATTTTAAACCACATAGAAATTAATGAAATTGGCAAAAAGAAAGTTCGTTTTGGATGGTTAGACATGATAGACGATATCAACGTTACCAAAGCTTTACTTGCCAAAGCCTATGAAATTGGAGCCAAAAACAACTTAGCGTATGTCGAGGGGCCTGTTGGATTCAGCAACATGGAAAAAGCAGGTATTTTAACCAGTGGTTTTGAGGAGTTAAACACAATGATTACTTGGTACCAATACCCCTATTACGCTGCTCATTTTGAGCAATTAGGCTATGAAAAACAAGCAACTTGGGTAGAATTTAAATTAACCATCCCACCAGTGCTTATAGAGAGAGTGGAGCGGTTTTCTAGCATTATTAAAAAACGGTA
>Ga0208949_1000716_pt1 | contig 12134 bp, 10 predicted proteins | sample AOAMet1_03_M0_10_2_FD_188231 | JGI IMG/M metagenome (GOLD analysis project Ga0208949, IMG submission 188231) | Ammonia-oxidizing marine microbial communities from Monterey Bay, California, USA - CAN11_03_M0_10 (SPAdes) | ecosystem: Environmental > Aquatic > Marine > Intertidal zone | place...
GGCAACAATTAAAGCATCATTGCTATCTTCTAGCCAAGGACATTCATTTGAAATTGTAACAGAATCATCATGCCAGTTTTTCATAAAAAGACCAATAACTTCGTACCCTTGTTCTTTTAATAAATAAGCAGTAACACTACTATCTACACCACCAGAAAGCCCTACTATTACTCGTTTCATGAAATAAAATCTAAATCGTAGACAAATCTACAAAAATGCTGTTTAACTTTATTTAGAAAATAAGTATATAGTTGTGTACTACCCAAGAAAAATAGATTAGTTGTTGTTTATCGTGTTCTTATTGAATTTATTTCCTTCTTTTTTCTCTTTTTTAGATACTTTTTTTCCTCCGATATAGAATTCCCACTTCCCTATCCTTTTGCCGTCTTTATAGACACCCTCTTCTTTTAAATCTCCGTTTAATTCAAAATACATGCCCTTACCGTCAAGAATGTCATTTTTATAATTAACTTTTTCTATTAAAACTTCTTGGTCTGAAAATTTTTCAGAAACACCATTTTTCATACCCCTACTATATTGGGTGATTTCTAAAATATTTCCATTCTTATAGTAATTTTTTAATATACCTTCCAATTTTCCATTTGTATAAAACTCTTCAGAAAAAATAGTACCATTAGGGAAAAAATAAACCCACTTCCCTATCCTACTCTTTTTCAACATAGTTCCTTTGGATCTTAACTTACCATCTAAATTGTAATACCTAACTTTTGCAGAGTCTGAAGCTGAAGAAAACTCTTTTATAATTACTGGATGTCTAGAGGTTGTAATATCATAATATTTGAAAACACCCACCTCTTTTCCATTGACAAACGACCCTACATAACGAATACGATTATTAGAATAGTATTTTTTCCAAACCCCTGTTCTTTTTTTTTCTTTTGTTAACTGATTAATCTTTTGAGCATTAACCTCCTCTGGCGATCCTAAATAAAAAGAAAATAAAAGAATAAATACTGTGAGTGATTTGGTATTAAGCAACTTATGATACATCATATAGTAAATATACAGATTTGATTTAATTTATTTTTTATCAAAGCAAGTGAACTATAAAAAACAGTTTAAAATGTTATAGTGATATCAAAATTATTAGAGTATCGTATGCTGATTATTTTTAACTCAGCTTAAACATGAACCAAAGACCTTTATAATTATGCATATAAACTTCATTTGGAGTTTCTATAAAAACATTAAAAAAGCATACACTAAATCTAAGGAATTGAGTATTTTTGTTTTTGTTGAACTCAACTATAAAAAATGAATATTACACAATTAAATGCCATTTCTCCTATTGATGGGAGATATCGAAATAAAGTAGCGCAATTAGCAAATTATTTTTCTGAAGAAGCACTTATAAAATATAGGGTTTTAGTAGAAATAGAATATTTCATTGCCCTATGTGAAATTCCTCTACCACAACTCAGTGGTTTTGATAAAACTATCTATCCTGAATTAAGAAAAGTTTACAAAAGTTTTTCTTCAGATGATGCTCAAAAAATCAAGGATATAGAGAAAGTAACTAATCATGATGTAAAGGCTGTAGAATATTTTATAAAAGAAAAGTTTGACTTGTTAGGCCTAGAAAAATTTAAAGAATTTATTCACTTCGGACTAACATCTCAAGACATCAATAATACCGCTATCCCATTATCAATAAAAGGTGCTATCAATGATGTTTATTCAGTAGAATTAGCAAAGGTTTTAAATCGACTAAAAGAACTTTCTAAAGACTGGGCAGACATTTCAATGTTGGCAAGAACTCATGGGCAACCTGCTTCACCTACTCGGTTAGGTAAAGAAATTGAGGTATTTATTGTAAGAATAGAAGAACAGCTGAGATTTACTACTCAAATTCCTAATGCTGCTAAATTTGGAGGTGCAACGGGTAATTTTAATGCACATAAAGTAGCTTATCCTTCGATTGATTGGAAAGCATTTGGTTCTAATTTTGTAAATCAAGTATTAGGTCTTCACCACTCTTTTCCAACAACTCAAATTGAACACTACGATCATATGGCGTCTTTATTTGATGGGTTAAAAAGAATAAACACCATATTAATTGATTTAGATAGAGACATTTGGACCTATGTAGCTATGGATTATTTTAAGCAAAAAATTAAAAAGGGAGAAATAGGGTCTTCGGCTATGCCACATAAAGTAAACCCTATAGATTTTGAGAACTCTGAAGGAAATTTAGGAATTGCTAATGCAATTTTTGAGCATCTATCAAGTAAACTTCCCGTGTCCAGAATGCAACGTGATTTAACTGATAGCACAGTTTTAAGAAATGTAGGTGTTCCATTTGGTCATACCTTGATTGCCTTTGCTTCAACATTAAAAGGTTTAAATAAGTTATTATTGAATGAAAGTAAATTTCAGGAAGAATTAGATAATAATTGGGCAGTAGTTGCTGAGGCTATTCAAACAATCTTGAGACGTGAGGGCTACCCAAACCCATACGAAGCTCTAAAAGGTCTAACTAGAACCAACGAAAGCATAAATCAGCAGTCTATTGCTAATTTTATCAAAAATTTAGATATTTCTGATGATATTAAAAATGAATTAAAAGCAATAACACCCTCAAACTACACTGGAATCTAATGAAGAATAATTATAGTAATAAAATTACAACGCTATTTTCAATCTTAATTATCGTTTTTTTTCTATCGTCATGTAGTTCAAAAAAAGCGAACAATGCTGAAAGGTTTAAGTTGGGTGTTTTTGAAATTCCTGCCGGAAAAGGATACAGTAAAACAATTGTTACTAGAATTGACAGCTTACAAGTTGAAGAGTATATTAAATACACTGAAATATCAACAGATTCAGGAGTTTTTAAAAGAGAGAATAAAATTATTGATACGCTTTATATCAAATGGAAAAATAATTTCTTTTACACATTAAAAATGAAATCTCCTCAAACAGAACTCGACAAAGACCCTATTTTTGTTCAAATTAATAAGTTATCAGATTCTTCTTATGATTTTACTGCTAAAATTGGATTTTCAGAATTTAAACAAAAAGGTATAGTATATAAAATAAAGTAAGTCATGGAATTATTTTTTCAAATAGATACTTGGGTTGCACTATTAACCCTAACATTTTTAGAAATTATTCTAGGAATAGACAATATTATATTCATCTCTATATCTGCAAATAAATTACCCAAAACACAACAAAAGAAAGCAACTTTACTAGGGCTAGCTTTAGCTATGATTACTCGTATTCTTTTACTTTTTAGTGTTTCTTATTTGATTGCCTTAAAAGAACCTTTTTGGACCATTCAAAACTCATGGTTTCAAGCTGCATTTACAGGTCAAAGTTTTATTTTATTTCTTGGTGGTTTATTTCTGTTGTATAAGAGTACTAAAGAAATACATCATAAAATGGAACAAAGTTCAATCGACGATAATTCTGGTACATCAAAGAAAAAGAACACATTTACAAATATCATCATACAAATAATTTTAATTGACATTGTTTTCTCTTTTGATTCTATTCTTACAGCTGTAGGAATGACCAATGGAATAGAGGGCGCATTAACCATTATGGTAATCGCAGTAATAATTTCAATGATAATAATGATGGTTTTTGCAAATTCTGTTAGTACATTTGTAAATAATAATCCAACCATACAAATGTTAGCGCTATCTTTTCTTATACTTATTGGTTTTATGCTAATTGCAGAAGGAGCTCATTTGTCACATTTAGAAATATTTAAACAATCTGTTGGTGTAATTCCTAAAGGATACTTATATTTTGCAATTGCTTTTTCTTTGGGGGTTGAAGTATTGAATATGAAAATTCGTAAAAAAAAGAAATCATAGAAAAAATTAGAAAACATAACGCCATATTACTGATTTTATTTCTAGTTCTTCCATCCTGCATTGAACTTTCTCATGCTTTTGAAAAACACGAACAGACTATTTGTTCTTCACAAGAAGAAAATCACTTACATCAAATTGATTATAAATGTGAGCTTTGTCATTTGCAAATTAAAACATTTGCAACCATTCCAAATCAACTATTTTTTTTTACAGAAGAGAAGTTTACTATTAAAAATACTAAAAATTATCAATTTCTTTTTAATCATCAAGAATTATCATTTCCATTAAGGGGTCCACCTTTTTTTAACTTTTCATAAATACCATTTAAAAAAGTTAAAAATTAAAAGCTAATGCCAAATAAATATTATTTGACTTTCTTAATGTTATGCTTTACAAGCATAATTATAAGTCAAAATTGTACCCTTAATTTTAAAGGGAACGTAAAAGATTTTCATGATGGATCTTCTATTCAAGGTGCTACCCTGAAAATTGAAGGTTCAGATATCTACACGGTTACCGATAATAAGGGCTACTTTATTTTTGAAAATATTTGTTCATCTAAATTTAAGGTTATTGTCTCTCATGTTTCATGCGACTCAAAAGTTATTTCTGTAAATCTTGATGAAATATCATTTTTAAACATTAAACTAGAACATCATATTGAAGAATTGACTGAAGTAAATATAAATGCTAAAGTTGATAAAAAAACCAATACTGCTCAAGAAACCATTATTGATAACGAAATTATAGAGCGTTACAGCGCTTTAAGTTTAGGGGATGCCATTAAAGAAATTCCTGGTGTTTCGTCTATCAATACCGGAAATACTATCGTTAAACCAGTAATAAATGGCTTACACAGTAGTAGGATTTTAATCGTATCCAACAATGTTCGCTTACAAGATCAAGAATGGGGTATAGACCATGCACCTAATATAGATATAAATAGTGTTAATCAAATATCTGTGATTAAGGGTTCTGGAGTATTGCAATATGGTGGTGACGCAGTTGGAGGTGTGATTATATTAAAGCCCAATAGAAATATAAAAAGTGATACGTTATTCGGAAAAACGATTATTGGAGGGCAAACAAATGGGCGTGGTTATAACATTACCTCAAGTCTGAATAAAAATTATAGTACAGGTTGGTTTGCAAATTTTCAGGCATCCTACAAAAGAAATGGAGATTTTAAATCGCCAGATTATAACTTAACAAATACTGGATTAGAATCTAAGAGTGCAGCTGTTAGATTTGGTAAGAATAAATTTGAATCGGGTTATGAACTATATTATAGTTATTTAGATAATGAAATTGGAATCCTAAGAACATCCCATATTGGTAATCTTTTTGATTTTAGACGCGCGATAAACTCTAGCCAACCTATTGTAATTGAAAACTTTAACAATTCTATTAATGTTCCTAAACAAGACATTAAACATCATTTAATAAAAGCTAACTATTATAAACGTTTTGAAAATTTTGGTAAAATTAATTTACAATATGATTATCAAAATAATAGACGTAAAGAATTTGATGTTAGAATTGGAGACAGAAGAAATATTCCTGCTGTTGATTTGACTTTACAAACCCATACCATTTTAGCTGATGTAAGTTTAGATTCTAATTTAGAGCAGCGAGTAAATTTTGGAATTTTAGGGCGTTATCAGGATAATTTTGCAAACCCCGACACAGGAGTTAGACGTTTAATTCCTGATTATGACAAGTATGATTTTGGCATATATACAACTTCAGAATGGCAAATAAATGATAATTTAACTATTGATGCTGGTATACGCTATGATTTCAATAGAATAGATGCTAAAAAGTTTTATCTAAAATCACGATGGGAAGAGAACGGTTATGATGAAATTTTTTCAGACATAATTATAGATGAATTTCCAACTCAGTTTTTAACTAACCCTAAATTTGATTATCATAATATTTCTGCATCTTTTGGTGGGAAATATACGATAGATGAACATAGTCAAATGATATTAAATTACAGTTTGGCAAGTAGACCACCAAATGCCTCTGAATTATTTAGTGATGGTTTGCATCATGCTCTTGCAAGAATTGAAATTGGAGATATAAGGTTCAATAAAGAGATTGCTAATAGAATAGCTTCATCATATTCTTACAATAATTCGAGATTTAATCTTTTAGTCGAAGTATTTTACAATAGAATTAAAGATTATATCTACCTGAGACCTTTTGAGGATAATTTAGATAACAGAGGGGCTTTTGGTCTTTGGTTATACAAACAGACTAATGCTGAATTATTTGGTATTGACACGAATGTTACTTTTGAAATAACAAAAAATTTTGAATGGCAAAACAAGTCCTCTTTAATTAAAGGATATGACATAAAAACTGATTTGCCATTGATAAATATTCCAGCATTTAATTCTGTAAATCAAATCATGTATAAAAATGAAGATTGGTTAAATTTTTCTGCTAGTTTAAAATCAGAATTATTTTTTGAACAGAAAGAGTTTCCGAATTTCAACTATGAAGTATTAGATCAATTTACTGGAGAACGATTTGAAATAGATATAAGTTCACCTCCTCAAGGGTTTCATCTCATACATTTTCATAGTGAATTAACCCTTAAAATGAACAAAAGAACAAGCTTAAATATTGGATTAGGAGTAAATAATGTCTTTAATACTTCTCATAGAAATTATTTAAACAGCTTACGATATTTTGCCGATGAATTAGGAAGAAATATTATTTTACAATTAAAACTAAATTATTAAACACTAACAATTATGAATACTAATAAACTAAATACTAAAACAATGAATACTAATTATTTAAATTTAAATTTTATGAAAACCACTAAATTATTTATTATGGCAATTTTTTGCCTAACGTTAATTACATCATGTAAAGATGATGATGACAATCCAGAGCCAGTAAACGAAGTAGAGTTAATTACAAACGTAACTTTAACGTTTACCAATACAGCTAATTCAAGTGATGTTATAATAATGTCTAACGTAGCACCAGATGGACAAGAAGGAGCATTTACAAATAGTGTTAATGGTTCATTCACAACTGGACAATCGTACTTTTTGGATCTAAACATAACTAATGAAAGTGATCCTAGTGATGTAGATGATGTTTTAAATGACGACATTATACCTGAAGGAGATGAGCATTTTTTCAAATATAATAACACTCTTGGTATAGGAATGGTTAGAGATGCTAGTGATCTTGCTGGAGCTAATGGAACTCGTCTAGGGGTTTCTACAACTTGGATTACAGCAGCAGCAGGTTCTGGAAATTTACAAATTATTTTAGTTCATGAGCCAGATAGCGCTGATGATTCTAATCAATTTGGTTCAACTACAGGAGGAGAAGAAGATTTTAATATAACTTTCCAAGGTGTTGAAGTACAATAATATAAAAACATAATTGTTAAAAACGCTGCAGAAAACTGCAGCGTTTTTTTATTATAAAAAAATTTAAGAATTATTTTACAAACTTGGTTTCCTTGAGCGTATTCAAAAGGATAAATGATATGATGAAAAAAATCGCCAAACATAAAACACTCCATTGCATAGAATCAGTTAATGCATACAATAAACCATAAACAAAAGTTCCCAAAACAATGGCAATTTTTTCAGTAACATCATAAAAACTAAAGTAAGTGGCATGGTCCTCTGTTTCTGGTAACAATTTAGAATACGTTGAACGGGTTAACGATTGAATGGCTCCTAATACTAACCCTAAAACACCTCCTAAACCATAAAAAAGAACATCTACATTTGGTAATTCTTTGTGAAGGTTGAATGCTGCTAAACATACAAGCACCCATATTAAAACTGTAACTTTTAATGCTTTAAAATTTCCATAACGTTCAGAAATATTGGAAAAAAACCAAGCTCCAAAAATAGCAACTATTTGAATTAATAAAACTGTAATGATTAAATTAACTGTTCCAAGACCTAATTCAGTTGAACCAAATATTGTAGCCAATAATATGATGGTTTGCACTCCAACACTCAAGGAAAAGAAAGCATAAAGAAATCTTTTTAATGTTGGATAATTTTTAATTTCATTTCCAACAATTTTTAACTCTTTAAACCCTTTCCATATATAATCTTTTTCTGGTTTTTTATCAAAAATATTATTGGGTAGTCTTCTAAAAGTGATTTGTGCAAAACCTAACCACCATAAACCAACCATAACAAACGATATTTGTGAGGCAGCACCAGATGTAATTCCTAATAATTCTGGTTTCAATATCATTCCTAAATTTATTACTAATAAGATAACAGAACCTAAATACCCTAAAATAAATCCTTTTGCACTCACCCTATCTTGATCTTCAGGAAAAGCAACCTCTGGAAGATAAGCATTGTAAAAAACGATACTAGACCAAAAACCAATACTTGCAAGAACAGTAAAAACAATACCTATCCAAACTGTGTCAATTCCATCAAAAAAATACAAGGACATTACGGACAAAGAACCTATCCAACAAAAAATTTGAAGAAAACGTTTTTTATTTCCTGTATAATCAGCAATTGCTGAAAGAATTGGAGACATAAAAGCAACCACTAAGAATGAAAAGGATAAAGCATAGGAATATAAAGTGTCTGGATGTTCCCAATCTGTTCCCAAAAAAGAAACTGTAGCACCTTCGGTAATGTTTGAATAATATAAAGGAAATACTGCTGTTCCAATAACTAAAGAATAAACTGAGTTTGCCCAATCATAAAATGCCCAGGCATTAATAAGCTTTTTATCTCCTTTTTTTAACATGTAAATTGCGATTTAAAATTTAATATTAAAAGCTAAACAATACTTTTAATTTTTAGTTGTGTTTGTATACTCTATAAATAGAATATGCAATATACTTAAATTTAGTAAACCTTAAATTTTTCATAATTATTTGATATGTAGTGGAGTTCCATAAAATGATAAACTAGATTTCCATATTTTTGTGTGGCTATTATGTATTAATTTAGTTTGAAAACTTAACAAATTATCTCACAAAAAATTATTGAAACTTTTAGAAAACAAAAAAACATTAATACCAAGTTTAGTTATTCCTAAACCCGTCAGGTATTTCGCAAAATCCTTAGAATTAATTTCTAGTAGGTTATCAAGTATATTTGGAATGATGCTATTTGTAACACCTATAAAATATCCAATTCCAAAACGAGAACAATACATGTTGAAGAGCGCACAAAAAAAGCGTTTATTCATAGACAGCATCAATAAAGAAATTGAAATTTTATCTTATGGTTACTCCAGAAAAAAAGTATTATTAGTTCATGGGTGGTGTGGTAGAAGTACACAATTGTTTGCTTTTGCTGATAAATTATTAGAAAATGGATATATGGTCATTTCTTTTGACGGTCCTGCTCACGGGAGATCCTCAGGAAAAACTACAATGATGCCTGAATTTTTAGAAACAATCAAAAACATAAACACAACATATGGCCCATTTGAAGCTGCCATTGGGCATTCTTTTGGAGCTACTAGCTTATATATAGCCGTATCTGAGTTTTTAACTATTAAATCATTAATTGCTATTGGATCTGGTGACAAGATATCTGACATTATCTTAAATTTCTCTAAAAACCTGAATTTGAAAAAAAAATCAGCACAATTAATACAATCTAGGTTAGAGAAAAAATGGAAAATAAAAGTTGATGATTCTTCAAGTAGTACCGTTGCAAAAAAAATTAATATTCCTGTACTTGTGATTCATGATAAAACTGATGGAGATGTCCCTGTTAAATGTGCCTATGAAATTCGTAAAAATTTAAATAAAGGATGTTTATTAATAACTAACACGTTAGGACACACAAAAATTTTAAGAAATGAAGAAGTAATTAAAAAGAGTATCAATTTTATAAAACAAAATACATGAGAAAATTTACATCAATTATAGTACTATCCTTTTTAATAAGCTGTTCAGGAATTGCTCAGAAATCTGAAAAAAAAATTGAGAAAAAATATACAATAGAAAAAACAGCTTCTGAATGGAAAAAGCAATTAAATAATCTACAATATTATGTTTTGAGAGAGGCTGGAACAGAAAGACCTTTTACTAGTCCTTTTAATGAGAACAAAGAAAATGGTATTTATGTTTGTGCCGCATGTGAAACCCCTCTTTATAACTCTGCTTATAAATTCGACTCTGGAACTGGTTGGCCATCTTTTGATAGAGCAATTATAAATAATGTTGAATTGGATGTAGATTATAAAATTGGTTACGCTAGAACTGAATTAAAATGTGCAACTTGTGGTGGACACTTAGGACATTCTTTTAATGATGGACCTTCAAATACTACTGGTGAAAGGCATTGTATTAATGGAGCTGCTTTAAAGTTTAATAAAAAAATATAAAAGAATACTTAAATAGATTTCAAGTGTACTAGAACTTAACTTGTAAATCTTTTTTGAACCGAAGAATTTACAACAATAGACTCTGGCTCTCCATCAAATTCATCTAGTCTTTTTAGCAAGAGCCTAGCTGACGTAGAACCTACTCTTTTACCATGTTGGTCAATTGTGGTAAGTTTAGGTGTTAAATGTTCTGATATAACTCTACTGGCATAACCTATTATAGCAATCTTCTTATTTGTTAATACTTGTTTCTTTTTACCGATTCTATAGGCTGCTAAGGAAGATTCTTGGTCTAAAGCCATTATGGCATCAATCTTATTTAAATCTATAAGAGTGGTTAATTCTTTTTCTAAATACTCCTCTGAACCCTCAACAATAATTGCATCCTGCTTATTTTCAACAGCTGCTTTGTATCCTTTTGTTCTGAGCTTACCTACATTTAAATTATTAATGCTAGAAACCAATGCAATACTTTTTCTTCCTTCATTAATTAATTCATTTACAGCATTAAAAACAGCATTGTAATCATCAACTAGTACTTTATCACAAGGAATAGAATTTACAATTCTATCCACCATAAGTAAGGGTGTATCTCCAATTAAACTATTTAAATGGGAGAAATCTTGTTTTATTTGTGTTTCCTCTGATACAGCAATAATTATGGCATCTACTAGTCCATTAGATAATGTTTGCACAGAGTGCACTTCTTTATCATAAGATTCATTGGTAATACTAATGATAATATTATATTGAGATTTGGCAATTACACTATCTATACCTCTTAAAACTCTAGACATAAAGAAATTTTTAATACTAGGTAGAACAACTCCTATAGTATTCGTTTTTCCTGACTTTAAGTTTACAGCTAGTTTATTAGGCTTGTAGTTGTGAAGCTTTGCAGCTGATTTGATTCTTTCCTTTGTGCTATCACTAATTTCATAACTATCATTTAACGCCTTGGAAACGGTAGATATAGAAACCTCCAGAATTTTAGATAATTCTTTAATTGTGATATTTTTCTTCATTTACAACTTTATATTCCCGAAAAATACAATAAGATTTATGAATAGCAAAACTTAAATAGCTTACTTTTTCAATAATAACCTTAAGGTTCAGAAGTAAAACTTCAATATTTCTGTTACATTGAAAAATTATTTATAATTAAAAAAGAATAAGTTATACCTTTTACTAGTGTACCTAAAATTAAATTAATTATTAAAATTTATTATTGTTACTCTAAAATCAAAAAAAGATTAAGTTCTCTTTTCCTTTAGTAAAATACATGTATTTTCTATATTTGTTCTTCTTAAAAAAGCAAAAAGAATCCATGTTTAATAATTTAAGTGAAAAATTAGATAAAGCTTTACATACCTTAAAAGGGCACGGTAAAATAACAGAGGTAAATGTTGCAGAAACTTTAAAAGAAGTTCGAAGAGCATTACTAGACGCCGATGTTAATTTTAAAATCGCAAAAGAATTTACCAAAAGAGTTCAAAATAAAGCCATAGGACAAAATGTTTTAACCACATTGAATCCTGGTCAACTAATGGTAAAATTAGTTAAAGACGAACTAACCGATTTAATGGGAGGTGATGTTGTTGGTATCAACTTAGGAGGAAACCCAACGGTAATTCTAATGTCTGGTTTACAAGGATCTGGTAAAACTACTTTTTCGGGTAAGCTAGCTAACTTCTTAAAAACTAAAAAAACAAAAGAAGTATTGTTAGTTGGTTGTGATGTATATAGGCCTGCTGCAATAAATCAATTACAAGTAGTTGGAGAACAAATAGGAGTTGATGTATATGCCGAGGAAGGGAATAAAAACCCTGTAGAAATTTCATTAAATGCTATTAAACACGCTAAAGCAAATGCTAAAAATGTAGTCATTATTGATACAGCCGGTCGATTAGCTGTTGATCAGGAAATGAT
>Ga0208949_1000739_pt1 | contig 11870 bp, 10 predicted proteins | sample AOAMet1_03_M0_10_2_FD_188231 | JGI IMG/M metagenome (GOLD analysis project Ga0208949, IMG submission 188231) | Ammonia-oxidizing marine microbial communities from Monterey Bay, California, USA - CAN11_03_M0_10 (SPAdes) | ecosystem: Environmental > Aquatic > Marine > Intertidal zone | place...
CAGGAATGTTTATATATGCAATTAAGAGAGAATCATGAGAAGCAAGATATTTTTAGCAATTTTATTATTAACACCCCTATTGGTTTTATTGATTTCAACACTATCTTTTCAGTCAGGCTATTCGCCAAAATATACCAAAAACAATGGGGTATTTTTTACTGAATATTTTGATGCAACCAAGCTTAGCCTTATTAAAGATTCAGAAAATTTAAAATTTGAAGACGGCAAATGGCTATTTGCCACCTATGCCTCAAAAAATGCAGAGTTAGAAGAAGCGCTTTATTTGATGCGACAACTTAACGTAGCCCTTAATAGAGATATTAATAAACTAAAAAGAGTAGTTTTTTCTCAGGATGGGGAAACATTAGAAAATAAGCTAATTGATTACCCAAGAACTCAAGTCATCATTGATTCTGAGGGAAAATTGTTTGAGCAGTTATTAGAGGCTAGCGATGAAGAATTTTTTCTTGAACAAAAAATTTTTATAATTGATCCATATGGAAGAGCGGTTATGTTTTTTCCAGTCTCCATGGATCCAAAATTAATTTTAAAAGACTTAAAGGTTTTAATATGAGTTTAATTAAAGGGCTTTCATTTTTTGGTTTGTGCTTTGCATTTGTTGTAATTGCATTAGGAGCATGGACTCGCTTGGTTGATGCAGGATTGGGTTGTCCAGATTGGCCTGGGTGTTATGGCTTTGTAGTCTTTCCAACCACTGAGGCTGAAATCCTTCTAGCTGAGCAAAGATACCCTCAGTTTCCATATGAAATAAACAAAGCAATTCCAGAAGTTGTTCATAGATACTTTGCAGCAACTCTAGGGTTCATAGCAATTTTATTAGTTGCATTCGCATTTAAGCACAAGCTGCCCACAAAGATTAAAGCTATAGCTTCTTTCCTTTTAATATTTATTTGTTGCCAGGGCCTGTTTGGATACTTAACTGTTAGCCTTAAGCTGCTGCCAATAATAGTCACTGGCCATTTGTTTGGAGGGTTTATAACCCTTAGTTTATTTTTCTACTTGTTCCTGAGCACTACGAATCTAATAAAAAGCCATCAAATTGGGCACTTAAAGTTTTTAGGAAGCATTGCGTTGATTGCCCTTGTCATCCAGATATTTTTGGGTGCTTGGACCAGCACTAATTATGCATCACTAGCATGTCTAGATTTTCCAACATGCCATGGAACCTTTGCTCCAGAAATGAACTTCGCAGATGGGTTTAACCTTTCTCAAGAAGTTGGACCGAATTATCTATTTGGCTTGTTGGACAATGAAGCCAGAGTAGCCATCCATTATTCACATAGGATCAGCGCACTAGTGTTAACCGTTATATTTATGCTTTTGATTACCAAACTCTGGTTCTCCAATGCTGCTCCCCTGGCTTCAACCCTAGGCGTGATCTTGGTCACACAAATTTCATTAGGAATTATGAATGTTGTATATGTGCTTCCTTTGTATATTGCCATCGCGCATAATTTAGTCGCAGCATTATTGTTATTAGCAACTCTGATGGTTAACTTTGTTATATGGAAGAATGAATAGCACTATAAAAAATTATTACGAGCTATGTAAGCCCAATGTAGTTCTGATGATGCTTATTACAGCTCTTGTTGGCTCATTGCTAGCAAGCAAAACCCTAGCTCCCCTTTCTTTAATTGCTTTTGCAATGCTTGGTATTGGCTTGTGTGCTTCTTCAGCAGCTGCAATAAACCAGATCATAGATAGAAAGGCGGATGCCAATATGAATAGGACTGAAAACAGGCCGATTCCACAGGGGGAGGTATCTCCCTTAAATGCCTCAATTTTTGCTTTTGTTTTGGGATGCGCAGGCGCTGCAATTTTAGTCTTATATGTAAATACTTTAACTGCTTTGCTAACTCTGGCTTCATTGATTGGATATGCTTTTGTTTATACGGTGTACTTAAAACGAGCAACACCTCAGAATATAGTTATTGGCGGCCTTGCAGGTGCAGCTCCACCTCTGCTTGGCTGGACAGCGGTTACTAATTCAGTTGACCCAAATTCATTATTATTAGTCTTGATTATTTTTGCGTGGACTCCGCCACACTTCTGGGCTCTAGCCATCCACCGAAAAGAAGATTATGCAAAAGAAAACATTCCCATGCTTCCTGTAACTCACGGAGTAAAGTTTACAAAGCTTCAAATAATTCTTTATACAATAATATTAATATTAGTAAGCTTGTTGCCATTTATAGTTTTGATGTCTGGAATATTTTATTTTATTTCAGCATTGATCTTAGGAGGGATTTTTCTTTATTACGCCCTTAAATTATATTTTGATAAAGACAATGAGCATGCATTTCCAACTTTTGTTTATTCCATTTACTACATTTTTTTAATTTTTGCTGCCTTGCTCATAGACCATTACTTGATTTAAAAATGCATAAAAACATCAAAATTTCACTGGCTTTAATTATTTTATTTATGGTGTCAGTTTTATCTTTGTTTATTAATAAGCTTACAACCCCAAGATATTTATCTGCACCAGAGCTTTTAGTAAATGGCTATTATCAATTTCCAGACCCTAAAGAATTCTCTGATTTTAAGATTGTGACCTCTGATAGCACCATTATTAAAAAAAGTGTATTTGATGGAAAATGGACTCTGATATATTTTGGATATACCCGATGCCCTGCAGAGTGCCCAATTGCCATGTCTTTGATTAAAAACCTTTATGCAACTCTAGATTCTAAAGGCTTTAATTTAGATAATAAGCAAGCCCTCCTCATTACAATAGATCCAGAAAATGACTCTTCAAATGAGGTGGATAATTATGCCAAGGCATTCAATGCATCCTTTATTGGTGCAAGGGGTGACAGGCCAACTCTCCTAAGCATGGCAACACAGCTTAATGTGATGGTTGTTGAGCCACCAAAAAATATGGCATCTGGTCACATGGAACACTTAGAAAATCATTCAAATAATATTCTGCTCATTAACCCAGAAGGGCAGTATGCAGGATTTTTTAGACCACCCTTTGATGAAGAAAAATTCCTTCTCACCTACCAATCGGTTGTAACTCCTCGCTAGATTTCAAGAAATTGACTGCGCAACTTTTGAATATCCTCATCTGAAATATTCAAGCCCTCTCTTATAAAGTTCTCCAAAGAGCCATATTTATCTTCAGCTGTTTTAAAGGCTGTTTCAATGTACTCCTGCTCGACTCCCAATAGTGGGCGCAGAACTTCAGCATCTGTTTGATAAAGACTCATTAATTCTATTTGCCCTAAAACTTCTTCAATCCTTTCAGCTGTATATGTGTTAGTTTTCATGTAATCAGCAACTACATCTTCTTTTGAAACTCCAAGGGCAATGAGCGTGATTGCTGCGGCAAAACCTGCTCTATCTTTGCCAGCAGTGCAATGGAAAAGAGTAGGGGAACCATTATTAATTAAACCCCTTAAAAACCCCTCATAAACATCTGTGTAGCTTGTTACAAATTCTTTATTTGCATCAATTAAAAAGCTTTTTACCTCACGGTCTGTTTCGCCCCTCAACACAGCTTCAATTTTAGTTCGCATGGCGCCGTCTACCCTGATAGGCATCTCAACATAATTTATCCCCTCAGGAATCTTGTCAGGATCTTCTGATTTCTCATCTTCTGATCTAAAGTCAACGATTCGTTTGATACCAAGATTTTGTAAATACTCCTTATCAATATCTGAAATATCACTTAACTTATCAGATCGAAAAAGCATTCCCCATTTAACAGTTTGACCATCTGTGGTTGTGTAGCCGCCAAGCTCTCTAGTGTTATGAGCACCATCCATTGGCAGCAATCTGTGCTCCTCATTTTGGAGAGCAATATTATCTTTATGAAGGGGTCTATTCATTAAATCTATTTTTTCGGAGCATTGCACTAGAGCCAAGCAAAGGAACAAAACCCCTGCTTTTCTATACATCAATAATTACCTTGCCTTTTGCTTTTCTATCTTTTAAATGTGAAATTGCAGCCGCAGACTCTGCCAATGAAAACCGATCAGATATTTCTGGATTAATTTTCCCAGCAGCATATAAATCAAATAGTTCCTGAAAATTAGCCTGATTTTCATTTGGGAACATCGTCGTCCAAGCGCCCCAAAAGACACCAACTATTTGACAGCCTTTTAAAAGAGCTAAATTTAGTGGCGGCTTTGGAATCTCGCCTGCAGCAAAACCAATCACAAGAAACCTTCCTTCCCAGGCCATTGCTCTTAAAGCAGGCTCGCTAAATGAACCTCCAACAGGATCGTACACAACATTCGCTCCAAGACCGCCCGTAAGCTCTTTAATTTTATTAGAAAGGGCTTTTTGCTGATCTCTGTCTAAATTTCCAGATGGATAGACAAAGGCTTCATCCGCTCCATGCTCTAGACAGGTTTTAATTTTTTCTTCTGATGATGCCGCGGCTATAACCTTTGCGCCCATTGCTTTTCCAAGTTCTACGGCTGACAGACCAACCCCACCAGCGGCTCCTAATACTAGAAGTGTTTCACCGGGCTGAATCTGCGCTCTTTGTTTCAAAGCATACAAAGAAGTCCCATATGTCATGGGAAGAGCTGCGGCAACTGGAAAATCCATATCCTTTGGTACCAAAGTAACTCTAGCCTCTTCAACAACAATTTGTTCAGCAAAGCAGCCGTTCCCAGCCATCACAAAAACATGATCCCCAACCTTGCAGGATTGAACACCTTCACCAATCTCTGTGATAACGCCAGAGCACTCAGCACCTGGAATAAAAGGCATTGGAGGCTGAAATTGATAAAGTCCTTGAACCATCAACACATCGGGAAAATTAACACTAGCAGCTTTTATTTCCACTAGAACTTCTCCTGATGCAGGCTTAGGATCCTCAATATCTGCAAAAATTAATTTCTCTGGGCCCGCTAATTCTACACATTGCAATGCTTTCATTTTTCTTCCAAAAGTTTAGAGTTATACAATTCTACATATTTATTAATGTCGATGCCCGCACTTTCTTCAAGATTTTTTAAATCTTTTATAGATGCTTCTGAGTCATCAATAAATTTTGCAAAACTATCTATATCTCCTTCGCCATGCATGGCAGCAATTTTTTTACTTTGCATTAAGCCGTATTCTTTAAAAGATAGATTAAGGCTTTCAAGATCATTCATGATTCTCTGGCTAGGAGAGCATTCCTCGCTCATCTCAGAATTAAAAGCATCTAAGTGACCAGATTGATACTCATCCATTGCATTTGCTGTTTGAGCCAATTCCTCGTGCAAGTCTTGCCTTATCTTTGAGAGGGCAGTTAAAGAGCCATTGCGTATTAACCTAATATCCCTAGATCGGCCATTGGTTACCATGGCACGTTGATTAGATTTAATTTCATCTATTTCTTCTTCAGAAATGAAAGGACTATCAGAGATCAAAGAGTGCATTAAAAATACATCTAGTAGCTTAATTTTATTTTCATTAATGCCTTGAGGTATAAACGGATTTATATCAATCCCTCTTAGTTCCAAGTACTCTATGCCTTGATTTTTTAAGAGGGTTGCTGGACGAAAGCCACTTGGACCAGATCTTTTGGGACGAATGATGTCATAGAGCTCATTTTCAATTTGCAATATCCCGGTTGATATTTGCTGAGGCACTCCATCATTATCCACCAAGCCAATATCTTGAAATTTTTTTGTTGGAGTGTTGATGCCCTTTAAAATAGCTTTTAAAAATTCATCTAAATTGTTGTAGCTAATTTTTAATGAGTCCTGGAAGCTGCTTTGATAACCCACATCGCTCATTCTCAATGATGTTGCATTCGGCAAATAAAGGTCTTCTTCACCATATTCCTCTAGCCCATGGCTTCTATCCAATAAATATGATTCGTGGGCAATTGGTGATGCGCCAAAGTGCTCCAATAGAAACCAAAAATTTCTTTTTACATTTCTAATCATTCCAAGGTAGGCATCATCAATGAATTCTTGTGATGTGCTGGCGGCCAATGGGGCCCACGAATCTTTTGATAATGAGAAATTATAATGAATGCCAGAGACGCACTGCATGATGGAGCCATATCTCAACCGCAACCCTTTTCGATAGATGTGTTTAAGCATTCCAGTATTTGATGTTCCATATTCGGCAATGCGAACCTCTTTCTCATTGTTGAAGGCGCAAGGCATAGAAAAGTTCCATAATATTTCACCATCCATCGCGGTATAAAGAAATTTATGAAGGTCGCTTAAGTGGTTAAATAATTTATCAGCTGAATCAAATGTTGGAGTTACAAGCTCTATGAGAGCCTCAGAAAAATCCGTGGTTATATCTTTGTTTGTGAGGGGGGAGCCTAATTTTATGGGATGATTTTTTTGAGAGACATTGCCCTTATCATCAACTCGCAAAGATTCTCTTTCAATGCCTCTAAGGATTTTTAGACCCTTAAAGAAACCCTTTTCTTGGTGGGCTCTTAACGAACTCTTAAACGCATCTGTTGTCATGAGTGGGAGTTAAATGGATGGGCCCGCTTCGACTATACCTGCTTTAACAGAGAATTTTTTAAAATTATCTTGAAACTGCTGCACAAGATTTTCTAAATATTGATTATATTGCTCATGATCTGCCCAAGTTTCCTTTGGCGTTAAAACTTTTTGATCAACCCCATCAACCTCTATAGGTACATCTAAATTAAGCCCCTCAATATGTTGAGTTTGCACATCATTCAACTCACCGTTTTGAATAGCATTTACTATTCTCCTTGTGGTTGGAATATCAAACCTTGATCCAATGCCGTGAGGCCCGCCAGTCCACCCAGTGTTTACCAGAAATACTTTTGAGTTGAAGGATTCTATTCTCTTGATAAGAAGATCGGCATAGACGCCAGCCGGCCTTGGAAAGAATGGAGCACCGAAACATGTAGAGAATGTAGATCCAATTGATTCAGTAGATCCAACTTCAGTAGATCCTACTTTGGCTGTGTAGCCGCTAAGAAAATGATACGCAGCAGCTTCTTTTGAAAGTATGGAAACAGGCGGAATCAGGCCAGTTAAATCACAAGTTAAAAAGATAACAGTTTCTGGTTCCCCAGCTGCATTTGATGGAATTGCATCATCTATATGAGATCGTGGATAACAACACCTTCCATTTTCAGACAAAGAAGTATCTGTATAGTCTGGCGTACCATTGTCATCTAAAAACACATTTTCGATAATGCTGCCATGTTTGATCGCTTTCCAAATAACAGGCTCATTTTTTTCAGAGAGATCAATAGTTTTTGCATAACAGCCACCCTCAAAGTTAAAGACTGTTCCCTCTCCCCATCCATGCTCATCGTCTCCGATAAGAGAACACGTTGGATCAGCAGATAGAGTCGTTTTACCGGTTCCAGATAGCCCAAAAAATAACGATACTTTGCCATCTTTGTTAACGTTTGAAGAGCAATGCATTGGCAAAACATCTTTTTCTGGCATTAAAAAGTTTTGCACAGAAAACATAGATTTCTTCATCTCGCCTGCATACTTCATTCCTGCAAGCAGCACTTTTCTTGCTGCAAAGTTAATAATGACACAGCCTTCAGAGTTAGTGCCATCTTCTTCAGGAGAGCATTCATAATTAAGTGCACTTAGTATTTGCCACTCTTTTTTTGCCTGCGGATTGAATTCATCGGGACTAATAAAGATTAATTTAGAAAACATGCTATGTGATGCGCTTTCGGCGATTACATTCACTGGGATGTAATGATCTTGATGCGCTCCAACATGTACTTTTGAGAGGTATCTATTTTTTTCAGCTAGATAAACGTCTACCTTGTCCCAGAGACGAGAAAATTTTTCTGCATCAAACGGCTTATTAATATCTCCCCAATCAATTAGTTGGGAAGTACTATCTTCCTTAACAATAAACCTATCATTTGGGCTTCTGCCAGTTCGAGCGCCAGTTTCAAGTGAAAGAGCTCCATTGCTTGCAATCGCACCCTCGCCATTTTCAATAGCAGCCTGAATTAGGTCTTCGGTATTTAGTTCAAATATTTCACTCAATGTACTATCTTCCATATAAATTTAATAAATCAATCAATTCTAAGTATATTTTACATCTCCAAGCTATGTATAACTATAAGTCAATGTGTAGTGGATTTGAAAATATTTGATAAAATTTGTCAATGAAGATCACAACATTGAATTAAAAGCTTTTATCAGACATTTTTCATGTAGCAATACTACAAATCAACCCTTGAGGCTGCCTTTAAAAAGAAAGAAAGCATTGTAAAAAAATAAGAATGTGAAGAATATAAAAGCCCATTCAGCAAAATTAAAAACAAACCTCCATTCATACTCAGCACAATTACCATCTCCCATTAATATGGTCTGAATTACTTCAAAAATTGGCAGGGTATCCAACAAAAAATCCATTGGTGGCGCGCATGTAGGAATTTGATCGCTAGGAAGGTGCTGAAGATAAATTTGCCTACCAGCAATAATTCCTCCTCCAGCAGCAAACAAATTAGCCAGAAGCAGTAATAGCTTATTAATTAGCCTGTGCAAGCCTGGGAGCATCAAAAAAAGTCCAAACAAAGCAATAAATGCAAAGCACCATCTTTGCAGGATGCATAATGGGCAAGGGTCATAATATCCTATGACTTCAAAAATATATGCTCCAACTATCAAGCCTAGCCCAATAATGGAATTTACTGCTGCAGGCAGGAGAAATAGTTTTTTTATCATGTTCATATATTTATTTTAGAAGCACTAAAAGTAAGATGATCTTATATTATTCATGGCTTATATAAAAACCAAATGACATAATAATTTTTATGGACACTGCTGCAAAAAAAGTTTTTTTAATTGATGGGTCGTCATATCTCTATAGAGCTTTTCATGCAATGCCCCCCTTAACAACCTCAACTGGGCTTCCAACAGGAGCAGTAAAAGGCGTAACCAATATGTTGCGCAACTTACGCAAAGAAAATCCTGATTCATATTACCTCGCAATATTTGATGCCAAGGGAAAGAATTTCCGTCATACCATTTATCAAGATTACAAGGCAAACCGACCTCCTATGCCAGAGGAACTAAGGGAGCAGTTAGCACCATTAAAAGAAATATGTAATGCAATGGGAATGCCTGTAGTAGAAATTCCAGATGTAGAAGCTGATGATGTCATTGCTACTCTAGCGGTCATGGGCTCAAAACAAGGGATGCCGATGATTATTTCTTCTTTGGATAAAGACCTAATGCAGCTTGTCGAAGACCCGTTGGTCAAAATGATGAACACAATGAACAATCAGATCTATGATGTTGCCGGAGTAGAAAAAAAATTTGGCGTTTCTCCAGATCAAATAATTGATTATCTAGCACTTGTTGGGGACACCTCTGATAATATTCCTGGCGTTTCTAAAGTTGGCCCTAAAACAGCAGTTAAATGGCTTAGCGAATATCAAAACCTAAGCGGAATTGTAGAAAATGCAGAAAGTTTAACTGGGGTAGTGGGACAAAATCTAAGGGACTCGATTCAAGATTTAGACAGAAATGTCGAGCTGGTAACTCTTAAAAAGGATGTTGATTTAAAAGTTTCTTTGGAGGAGTTGCTAGAGGCTAAAGAAAATCAAGAAGAGCTGAACAAGCTTTTTTTATCTTTGGAATTCAATACCTGGATTAAAGCTGCAAGCAAAAGTGATGCTAATGAGGCAGAAGCACCTATAACCAAAAAAGAATATCAAACTGTTTTAACTGAAAAAGACCTAAAGAACTGGGCAAGTAAGATTGAGAAAAGCAAGGTGTTTGCCATAGACACAGAGACCTCTTCATTGGATACGATGACAGCTGACCTCATAGGCATTTCAATTGCCTGTGATGAGGGTAAAGGCTGCTATATACCCATCAATCATTTATACGATGACATGCCAAAACAGTTGAGTCTGGATGCAATAGGAAAAATTCTAGGCAGCGCCATTACCAAAAATCAAAATAAATTAGTTGGTCAAAACCTTAAATTTGATCTGCCCATGCTCAACAGGCATGGGATTAAGGTTACTGAGTTTCTTGGCGATACAATGCTGATGTCTTATGTTTTGAATAGTACAGGTACAAGGCATGGTTTGGATAGAATGGCTATGCACTATCTAAATTACCAGCCAATGAAATATGAGGAAGTTGCTGGGTCTGCATCTAAACAAATTAATTTTGCACAAGTAGAAATTCCTGCTGCAACTTTTTATGCAGCAGAAGATGCCGACATTACCCTTCGGATTTATAACTGCCTAAACAAAAAATTAAAAGATGAACCAAAACTAGTTAACCTTTTAAAAACCATTGAATATCCCATGCTGCAATCCTTGCAAAGGGTTGAAACCAACGGGGCTAAAATTGATGCAAAAATGCTATCAGACTATTCAAAGGAATTAGGAGCAAAAATAGAAAAGCTCTCCAAGCAAGCATTCAAGATGGCAGGTGAAGAATTTAATATGGACTCGCCAAAGCAGCTAGTCGAAATATTATTTAACAAACTTGAGTTACCAGTTCTAAAAAAAACACCAAAAGGGCAACCTTCTACCAATGAAGATACACTCCAACGCTTAGCAGAAGAATACGACCTACCAAAAGTTATCATTGAATATCGCGGCTTAGCAAAATTAAAATCTACTTACACAGATAGCCTGACCAATATTCAGCATCCCATTACAAAACGAATCCATACTTCATATCAACAAGCTGTAACCTCAACAGGAAGGCTGTCTTCTACTGAACCAAACCTTCAGAACATCCCAATCAAGACACCTGAAGGCAGAAAAATTCGAGAAGCCTTCATAGCAGAAAAAGGAAACATTTTAATTTCAGCTGACTACTCACAAATTGAACTAAGAATTATGGCTCACTTGTCTGGAGATAAGAATTTAACCCATGCTTTTAATAATAATATTGATGTTCATTCAGCAACAGCATCAGAAATATTCAATGTGTCCTTAGAAGCTGTTACCCCAGAGCACCGAAGAAGCGCAAAAGCTATTAACTTTGGATTAATTTATGGAATGTCTGCTTTTGGTCTAACTAGACAACTTGGCATTCCCCGCCATGAAGCTCAAGCTTACCTTGATAAATATTTTGAAAGATATACTGGAGTAAGAGAATATATGAACTCAACAAAAGAGCTGGCTAAAAAAAATCTTTATGTTGAAACTATTCTTGGAAGAAAGCTTCATGTTGCCGCAATCAATGACTCTAATGGTTTAAGGCGTCAAGCAGCAGAAAGGGCTGCAATTAATGCCCCTTTGCAAGGCTCAGCTGCAGACATTATTAAAAAAGCTATGATTGATGTTGATGAATGGATTGGAGGCGACAATCTAAATATTAAAATGATTATGCAGGTTCATGATGAGCTTATTTTTGAGGTTAAAAAAGATTTTGCGTTAGAAGCTTTAGTTCAGGTAACCAAGCTAATGGAAAGCGCTGTTCAACTAGACATTCCATTGGTTGTTGATGCAAATCAAGGAGCTAATTGGAATGAAGCCCACTAATAAATTTTTATATTCTTTGTTGCCAATTATATTGTTTTGCAATTTTATTGGAGCTGATGATTCACTGGGACCCAACACCAAAAACTTGGTTAAAAATGCGTTAGATCAAAAGTTTAAAGAGTTTAAAGAATGCATGAGTGTTGAGGGGCTCGTTGGAAAAAATCAAATTAATACACAGTGCCCCCGGAAAGATTTGCGAAGATATTATGAAATTTTAAATCAGACCCAAGACCCAGATCTTACTGTTTTCTTGGGGGGCTTTACTGCTCCAAAAGCATTCAAAAAACCAAAAGTTTATTATCCAGACAAAGCTCAAAAAAAAGGCATCACTGGTTTTGCAATAGTATCTTTTGACCTAGACAAGAATGGTAGAACCACTAATCAAAAAATTATCGCCCCCTTTTCT
>Ga0208949_1000742_pt1 | contig 11860 bp, 11 predicted proteins | sample AOAMet1_03_M0_10_2_FD_188231 | JGI IMG/M metagenome (GOLD analysis project Ga0208949, IMG submission 188231) | Ammonia-oxidizing marine microbial communities from Monterey Bay, California, USA - CAN11_03_M0_10 (SPAdes) | ecosystem: Environmental > Aquatic > Marine > Intertidal zone | place...
GGTGGACCTCTCGGTCCCAGTTTCGAACTTTTTCAGGAAATTATTATGTAAGTTTGTTGAATAATAAAATGAAAAAAAAGATTAAATTAATTTGGCAATTCTCTGGAATGGATTCTCTTAAAATTGCTGATCATCATTTAGTTCATTTAAATGAATATATATTGAGAGAAGAGATAGATGTAATTGATAAGGGGACAGAATTAATAAATGACTTTTCTTCTCTCTCTTTTATTGTTATTGACAACTCTTTAGTTGAAAAGTTGCGTATCGCTTTAAAACCTCACAAAGGGTTCATAGTTGAATAGTAACTAAATTTTAAATTACATTATGAGAAAATCAGGAAGACCGTCTAATGCTCCTAAGAAATTAAAAGATGGGTTTTATATATCAATTAGTATTACTAATACTTCTAAATCAGTTCGAATAATGAGAGAGACTTTTGAGCAAATGAAATTAGTTGAAACTCAATATAAAGATCGGAATTTTAAATATATAGGTCAAGTAAAAGATAATTTTTGGATTGATGGGGAGAATAAAGGAAAGGCTACAGCTTAATATAAATAAAAACCCACTTATTTGAGTGGGTTTCTTTTGGTGGACCTCTCGATTCCAGTTTCGAACTTTTTAAAAATTATTTAGGTACCACAATATGTTTGAAAACATTCTTCAAAATTTGGTGATGGTGGTTTTATAAATTCCTCTAGCCCATCTTGATATTGATAAGGTGTCGAAAGAATTTCTAAAATTTTATTAATAGATACCATATCTCCATTAACAGCTTTTTTAATCGCTTCATCAATTAGATGATTCCTTGCAATAAATATAGGATTATATTTTCTCATTAAATGTTTTGCTTCTTTGATACTAGTAGTTTTGTTAATAGATTTATTCCATTTTTTTTGCCATTTTATAAGATCGGTATTTCTGCTAATTTGATTTGCATTAAAATTATCTTGAGATAAAAAAGAGAATGTATTGGTATAGTCCATTTTTAATTTCTTCATTAAAAGTAACAGCTCATCAATTAATGGGTATAGATTTTTGTCATGACTATTAAAACCGATTTTCTTTAACATCATACTATAATATTTTCTCTCCCAAATTTCATCAAAATTATTAATAAGAGATTGAGCAAGTTGAATGGATTTATTTTTATTTTCATGAATTATTGGTAGAAGAGCTTCTGCAAGTTTTAAAATATTCCATTTTATAATTTTAGGTTGATTTCCAAAAGCATATCTTCCATTAAGATCTATGGAGCTATAGACTTTCTTAGGATCATAAGTGTTTATAAAGGCACAAGGACCATAGTCAAAAGACTCTCCAGAAATTGAAGTATTATCTGTATTCATTACACCATGGATGAACCCAACACGCATCCAATCTACAACTAAATCAATTTGTTTCTGCATTACTATATCTAATAAAGCTAGTGCATGATTGTCACATTTACTGATTTCAGGGTATAGTCTGTTTATGGAATACGATGTAATTTTTTTTAAATCCTCAGATGACCCGAAATATGATGCATATTCAAATGTACCAACTCTAATATGGCTTTTCATGACTCTAACTAAAATACTACCTTCTTCTTTGGATCTTCGATATGTAGTTTCTCCTGTTTTAATTACTGCAAGACTTCTTGAAGATGGTATATTTAAATAGTGCATTGCTTCACTAATTAAATACTCTCTAAGCATTGATCCTAAAGTAGCTTTACCATCTCCATTCCTTGAATATTGAGTTATCCCTCCTCCTTTAAGTTGAATGTCAAAACGTTTATTATGTTTAGTGACGTGTTCACCAATGATTATTGCCCTTCCATCTCCTAGTTTAGTAAAATGTCCAAATTGATGTCCTGCATAGGCTTGCGCATAAGATTCTTTATAATTTTTATTAGAAAATAGTAAATTAATTAATTTCTCTTTATTATTGATTTTCAATTTAAATTTATTGCACATTTGATCATTTAAAAGAAAAACTTTAGGGCAAGAATTTAAATGAGGTTTTGTGAGGCTATAAAATTTTTCAGGTAGAGATAAATAAGAATAATCAAAATTAAACATATAACTATAAAGATAATTAGCAATAATACAAAAACCCCCTCAATTGAGGGGGTTCTTTATTGGTGGACCTTACGGTCCTAATTTCGAACTTTTTTAGAAAATTAAAATAATTAGAAACTTCACCCCCAGGAGTGAAACGAATTTTAGATATTTGCCTCATAATTGCATCATTAATTATAAAAACTAAAAAGTATGAAAAACATTTTACTAACATTTGCCATCGCTTTAGGTCTATCTCTAACCACAAAGGCACAAGGAGTAATAACAGCCGTTCCTTGTGATATGTTAGGTATGGTTATGAATGTAGGTTCTTCGGAAACCTCTATCAGTATTAACCACTCAGGCCAATATATGACTCATCCACAATCAGAAAATATTTTTATGTGGGAGTTTACAGACCAACAAGGAAATATAGTACATCAAGATACTATAGTTGATCAACAAACAATAGCTTTTGGTCATAATTGGTCATTAACTGACACAATAAATGTTACAGTGCATTTTGTAAATGATTCGGCTAATTTGGATAACTGGTATATTTCTGAAGGATTACCAACTACTGGGAATTCAATTAATTGTTTATTTGAAGACCAGATATATTGGGAAACAGGCGCTCCTACTCCATGGGGGAGTTGGACATTTATTCATAATAATCCTGGTGTAGATCAAAATATTCAGACAGTAATTAATGACTATTCTATAAATAATAAAAGTTTAATTAAAGTAGTTGATGTCTTAGGAAGAGAAAATAGTGGAGATAAAAACAAACCTTTATTTTATATATACGATGACGGAACAGTTCAGAAAAAAGTGATTATTGAATAAATAAAAACCCACTAAATTTAGTGGGTTTTTATTTGGTGGACCTCTTGGTCCTTATTTCGAACTTTTTTAGAAAATTATTGAGTAATTTTGCTGAATGAAAAGGTTATTACTGATATTACTTTACTTTCCTCATTTTATCTTTGGACAACAAACAATAAATGACAGTATCATTCATGACAATTTATATAGAAGCTACATAACCTATATACCAGCAATTTATAATGCTTCACAACCTACTCCATTAGTTTTTAACTTTCATGGATTAACAGGTAATTCTACTATTGCAATGTGGCATGCTGATTTCAGATCAATAGCTGACACAGCAAATTTTATTATTGTTCATCCACAAGGTTTGTTAAATAGTTCAGGAGAAACACATTGGAATGTAGGTCAGATAGGAACTTCCATTAATGATATTGATTTTATTTCTTCATTACTTGATAGTTTGTCCTTAGAATATAATATTAATTCTGATAGAGTATATACTACAGGCATGTCAAATGGAGCTTATATGAGTTATAGATTAGCTTGTGAACTTTCAGATAAAATAGCAGCTATAGCACCTGTTGCCGGATCATATATTTCTTATATGTTGAATAGTTGCAATCCTACTCATGCTACGCCTGTTTTGCATATTCATGGAGTTGCTGATAGTAACACCATTTACTATGGCAAGCCTGGTGTCGAGTCTATTCCAAGTATTATATCTTATTGGGTAAATTACAACCAATGCGATACTCAAAGTGTTTTCACGCAGATTGCAAATAGTAATTTAATGGATAGTAGCATGGTAGAACATTACAATTGGAAGAATGGTGTAAATGGAGTAGGGGTTGAGCATTTTAAGATTATTGATGGAGGTCATACTTGGCCTGGCAGTAATTTCCCAAATATTGGTAATGGTGGTATTACAAATTATGATATTAATGCCTCATTAGAGATATGGAAGTTTTTTTCAAAATATGATATTAATGGGTTAATAAATCCTACAGCTATAATTAACGAACATAATTTAAACAAACAACTGATTCAAGTAATCGATATATTAGGTAGAGAGTCTAAAGGATTGAAAAATCAACCTCTTTTTTATATCTACGATGATGGAACAGTAGAGAAGAAAATAATTATTGAATAAACAAAAACCCACTCAAATGAGTGGTTTCTTTTTGGTGGGCCTCTCGGTCCTAAGTTCGAACTTTTTTAGAAAATTATTGAGTAACTTTACATGATGAAAAAAATACTATTGTTGATGACGATTATCGTGATGTCAACTTTTATACCAAAGAAAGTACATGCACAATCAACAGTTAAAGAAGAAACTTCTTCTCAAATTGGACAGTATGTAACAAGTATTTTTGAAGACTCTAAAGGACATTTATGGTTTGGCACTCTCGAAAAAGGGATTGCAAAATATGATGGAAATACATTAAAATACTTTACAAAAAAAGATGGATTACCGACAAACAGAGTAACAGGAATAATCGAGGATTCCAAAGGCGATTTTTGGTTAGCAACAGGAGAAGGAGTTTCAAAGTTCAATGGAAAAACTTTCACCAGCTTTCCTGTAAATAAAAATGATTTTTACAGAAATATGATTAGTCAATTATTTATTGATAGTGAAGACACGTTTTGGGTTGGTACTTGGGGGGGTGTTTATAAGTTCGATGGCAAAAGTTTCACTCATTTTCCCATTCCATATCCAAAAGTGGAAACTACAATTAACGAAGACACAAAAAATTGGATAACAGAAATAAAAGAAGATTCAAAAGGAAATATTTGGTTTGCACGAGACGGTTTTGGAGTTTGTAAATATGACGGAAAGTCATTTACTCATTTTCTAAAAAAAGATGGACTTAATTCAAACAATGTAACCGAAATTGAAATTGATAAGGATGGAGATATTTGGTTTGGAACAAGAGTTGCTGAAAAAGACAACCCTGACCCCAAAAAGCGAACTGGAAAAGGAGGGGTAAATAAACTGACAAAAAACGGAATACTATCTTTTCCTGAAATACAAGGGTTTAACAATGGAGATGTATACGAAATTTATAATGACAATTTTGATAATTTATGGATAAGTACAACGAGTAATGGAGTATATAGATTTGATGGAAAAAAATTCAAAAACTATAATGTTCCAATTTCAATTATGGGGATGAAGAATGACAAAAAAGGAAATTTATGGTTAGGTGGCGCAGGTGGATTATATAGAATCAATCTGAATGGAAAGGTCATAAACGTAACCACAAATGGACCATGGAACTAAAATAAAACTCGATTTGAAAAAACAATACTATTACAATAATACAAAAACCCACTCAAAAGAGTGGGTTTGTTTTTTGGTGGACCTCTCGGTCCTAAGTTCGAACTTTTTTACTTACTATGCCGTGCATAGTAAGTAAATTGTCATTATTTATTTTTGTTGCATGAAAAAATTATATCAAAAAAATACTCTTTCAAAAAAACATACTCAGGATTATAGACGATATTTTGCATTGAACAGGAATGTTGCAGGTTTTAATCTTAAAACAAAAGAACTTATTTATACACTGGTGTGTGATAAATCAGATGGTGCTTTTGTATATGACATTGATAATAATGAATATATTGATCTCACTATGGGGTTTGGTTGTATTCTTTTCGGTCATAATTACAATCCTCTTCGAAAAGAAATTGAGTTGCAACTTACTAAAAGTTGGTCTGTAGGTCCAATATCACCTTTAGCAGGAAAACTAGCTAAAAAGATTGCTACTGCTACAAAAACTGAAAGAGTTGCTTTTTTTAATTCTGGAACAGAGGCCATTATGGTTGCTTTAAGAATTGCTAAAGCAGTTACAAAAAAGAAAAAGATCATTTTTTTTAAAGGCTCCTATCATGGAACATTTGATTCATTACTTACTTTAAAGAAAAACTCTGAAACAAATATTGCAAAAGAATCTATTCCAGGTGTTACACAATCTATTTTAAATGAATCATATCTTTTTGAATATGGTTCAGAAGAATCACTAACTTTTATTAAAAAAAATAAAGATACAATTGCGGCTGTACTTACTGAACCTGTTCAGAGTAGAAACCCTGGTCTTCAACCCTTATCTTATTTAGAGGAATTACGGCTTGTTACTGAAGAAAATAATATCGCTCTTATTTTTGATGAAGTTATTACAGGTTTTAGAATAGATTTAGGAGGTTGTCAAGAGTATTTTAATATTCGTGCAGATATTGTTACTTATGGAAAAGTAATTGGTGGAGGATTGCCTATAGGTATAGTAGCTGGAAAATCAAAATTTCTCGATGCTTTGGACGGAGGGTTTTGGCAATATGGTGATGATTCATTTCCTATGGTAAAATCAACTTTTGTAGCAGGAACATTTTGTCATCACCCATTAGCCATGGCTACTTCATTAAAAACTCTAGAAATACTCAATTCATCGAATGGAAAATTGCTTTATCAACTTAATAGTGTTACTACAAATTTTTGTGATCGAATGAATGCATTTTTCAAAGAGAATAGTTTTAAAATATCAATTGTTAATTTTGGGTCCTTATTTAGATTCTATACCCCTGGAAGATATAAGAAAATCTATAGCCAACTACTTTTAAATGGTGTTTATATTTGGGAAGGCAGAAACTGTTTTCTTTCTCTTGCTCATAATGAAGAGATAATTGCTTCCTTGGAGAAAAAAATCAAACTTAGCTGTATACAACTAATAGAAAGTGGAATAATAAAAACTAATAGATAAGCAAATTATGAAAAAAGAAATCTTATTTAATGAAGGCGATTATTCCATTCAAAAATACCATGGGATCCCTGAAGAGGTAATAACCTTTTTAGACAATATTGCATGGGGAAATGAAGGAGCTCTGTATGAACATAGAAACACAGAAGAACATATTAAATTGTTATACAATCCAATATTCATTGGGCTTTTTGAAAGAGAGGAGATAAGAGCAACAGGAATTTTTTCAATTACACCTGTGGCCGTTAATGGTCAGCAATTTCATTGCAACTATTTTAGATACTTTGCTTCATCAAAAGAAATAAGAGGAAAGGGAATTGTCAAAAAGTTAACTATAAAAGTGATGCAATTACTTCATGAACAAGCAAAAGAAAAAACGATCTTCTTTGCGTGTGTTGAAAAAGAAAATAAAAGTTCATATCATGTTTGTGAAAGTGCAGGATATATACCTATAGGAACTATTAAAACTTTAGGATTTAGCAGGTTTTTTCCTAGATTTAATAATAATATCACACAAATAACCTTAAAAAACGAAAAAGAAGAAGTAATTACATTGTTAAAAAAACTATATGATCAACATGCTTTGGTTCAGTTTAACGCTTTATTTCTTAATGATAATTATTTTGTAATTCGAGAAAATAATCAGATTGTAGCTGGATGCCAATATCACCGGGTACATTGGGTTATTAATAATATGAAGGGACTTAGTGGGAAAATAATAATGAATGTAATTCCTCTTATACCCATTCTAAATAAATTATTCAATCCAAAACAATTTGAATTTTTAGCTTTTGAGGGAATTTATTTTAAGCCTGGTTATGCACATAAACTATATTCATTATTTGAAGGATTGCTGGCTCGAGAAAAATTAAAATCTTCTATGTTCTGGATGGGAAGAAATTGTCCCGTTAGAAAGAAAATAATGAAAAATGGGAACTTAGGAATGATTCATTCTTTTATTAAAGATTCTGATGTTGAAGTAATGGCCTCTTTTAAAAATATGAATGAAACTGAAATTTCAAATGTAAAATCAAGTCCAATTTTTGCCTCAGCCTTTGATTATATATAATAACCGAAACATGAAACCAATTGAAGAATTAATGAAGCTCCTTATTAGGAATAGAGGATCAGTTCCTATTCATAATTGCATATTGTATTTAAATAACCCAAAAAAAGACAGTACCTATAAGGCTGCTTTTGGTCAAATGAACGCATTTGGTGGTAACGTTAATCATAATTACTGTTTTCGAACAGGGAGTATTACTAAAACATTTACGGCAACTATTATTATGCAATTAATGGAAGAAGGCGTGCTTAGTCTAGATGATTTATTTTTAGATGGTTTAAATCAAAATACTAGCAAATTCTTAAAAGAATTACTACTTTTTGAAGGCATTAACTACTCAAATGAAATAACTATTAAGAACTTATTACAGCACCGAAGCGGTATAAGAGATTATTTTACTGATGACGATAGATTCTTTGAGCACGTTATGAAATTCCCATTTCAGAATTGGGAATGGAAAACTATCATGGATAAGTATTTTGAATATAACTTGAATGAAAAAGGAATATTTCATCCCGGGAAAGGTTTTTCTTATTCAGATACTAATTATCTATTACTAGCCGTTTTAATTGAAGAGCTGACTAACATGCCATTTCATGAAGTTTTAGAAAAAAGAATATTAGCCCCTCTTTCTCTTAATGAGACCTATCTTGAATTTTATCAAGAGGCTAAATGCTCTACTCCAATTGTATTCCCATTTTACGGATCTAAAGACCTTAAAAATATAAATAGTTCATTTGATTGGGGTGGTGGTGGTTTAATATCTTCAGTAAATGATTTAGATATTTTTATAAGATCACTTTTATCAGGTCAATTATTTAATAGAGCTGAAACACTTAAGTTAATGATGAATTTTGATGATGAAAAAAGCATTAATAGCACTTCAAAAAAAGAAAGAAATGTTTATGGAATGGGGCTTCAGAAAAAAAAGATTGGAGATTATAATTTTATTGGTCACAATAGTGCATATGGAGGTGTTATGTTTTATGATTTAAATTCTGATTTTAGTATTATTTTCTCAATAAATCAGGTTTCTTCAGCTCATAAAGCCGAATGGTTAATAAAAAAACTGATTGAAGGTTTTATTTCTTAATCTTTTCTTCTAAATCAGCCATTTTCACTATTTTTTCTTTTAGTTGATATCTGATTTCATCTCTTTCATTAATAGCATTGTCTGCTCTTTTCATCTCTAATGAAACTCTATAATCAGCACTTTAGAATAAAAAAAGCGGAATCTTAACTCAAAATGAGATGGATTCCGCTTTGGTGGACCTCTCGGTCCTTATTTCGAACTTTTTTAGAAAATTAGATTATTTGAATGAGTAAGGTTTTATTACCATATGTTATGATTTTATAATATCACATAATATATTTGTCTAACAAATTAAAAAAAATATGAAGGAAAATTCTTTATCAATCTTGTTTCTATTCATCTACTTGCTAACTAACGCTCAAACTAATATGGGAGATGTAAATAATGATGGGAATTTGAATATACTTGTATTAGGAACTACTGAATCAATTAATAATAATTCTGAAGAATTTTCACCTTATCAGATTGCAATAGAGTTACAAAATATTTTGTTGGCCGACACTAATATAACAATAGGTTTAAATGTAGTTGCTGAAGATATATATAGATCCAAAAATGTTAGTACTGGTATTGCAAATCAGATTACTTCAAATCTTGATTATTATTGTCATTCTTTATTTCAATATTATTTCTGGCCTGAAGATAGGAATCAAAGGATGCAGTTTTTGATGGGTGATAGTATTTTTAATTGGGATTATGTCGTAATTGGTTCTGATCCTTATATATTGTCTAGTATGCCAGGATTCTATTCTTTAGGAGTTAATAAAATTGCAGAAAAAATAGTTGAAGGTGGTGGAGTTCCTCTTTTATTAATGCCATGGTTAAGTGATTCAACTTCTATCAATCATTTTGAAGAATTCTCGTATCGCACATCAGATGGATCTAAAGTTATTCTTGCAAATATTCCAGCAGGACTTGCTTGGAATAATCTTCCTGCTAATAAGATTGATATTGATATTTTTCATCCTACACCAAATGGAGCTTATTTAAGTGCTGCTTCGATTTATTCTCATATTTTTAATAGAAGTGCTTCTTTCTCCAATTATATATATGATGATGTAATTGCAGATATTGCAGATTCAACCATTTTAAGCGCTGTATCTAATAATCATTATACTGGTTGCAGGTCATTTGTTTCTCCATTTAAAAGCTGTGATATTGTAGACTCAATGTTAATTTACAATCATGGTGGAACAAGTACTGAGTATGGAATTTTAAATGGTTTAAATTGGGTTTTTTCAGAAGCTCAGAAAACACTGCAGTATAGTGCAAATGCCCCAATAGATTTTAATTATGGTAGATCTAGCATGGGAACTACACATCTGTATGTTGTAGACTCTGCAATGTTTGATTTCTCTTTTGGATATCCTTTACAAGATGATCTTAGTACAGGTTTAATTAGTATGCAATATGGAATAGATAAACGTGTAAGTAGTAATGATGTAGAAACAGATTTAGGTGTTGCAGTACATATGATTAATAATTCTGAATTACCTTATGCGCGAAATGTGCCATTACGTTCAATTATCTCTCAAATGTTAGAGGAGATTCCAGGTGTAAATATATATCCAATTGGTGACCCTTGGCATTTAAGTTCAGATGTAAATATAGCTATTGCTTCTTATATGTATACAATTCTTACGGGTGATTGCGCTTTATATGGAACTCCATTACCTACAGATTCTATTGCATGGCGTACATATATGTCATATAAAGTTGGATATACAACTGCTTGGAATGTAATGTATATGCAGCGTCTGACCCCGTGTTTTGACTCAATAATATCAATATGTAACGACACAACGTGGGATTGTACACCGACCATTGGATGTTTTGAATCTGGTGCTGGGTTAGGTCAATATTCATCTTTATCTTCTTGTCAAGCTGCGTGTAACACGACAGATATAAATATAATAGATAATTCAGAAAAAAGAATATTAATTAAAGTAGTTGATATTTTAGGTAGGGAAACGTCTATAAATAGTAATGAAATTTTATTCTTTATTTATGAAAATGGCACAGTAGAAAGGAAAATAATTATTGAATAAATATAAACCCACTCAATTGAGTGGGTTTATTTCTGGTGGGCTTTTCCATCCTTATTTCGAACTTTTTTAAGAATTTATTGAGTAAGTTTGTGTAATGAGAAAACTACTAGTTATATTACTTTGCTCACCTATGATTGTATTTGGACAGAATCTAGCTGTTGGAGATACTTACGAAGGAGGAATCATCTTTTACTTAGACGGAAATGGAGGAGGTTTAATTGCAGCTCCTACTGATCAAGCTACAGTAAACGACTTTCCAGATTGGGGTTGTATTGGAACTGCTATCTCAGGAGCGGATGGTTTGATTTTAGGAACTGGTGCTCAAAATACTATTGATATAGAAAATGGTTGTACTACATCAGGAACAGCTGCTGATATTTGTTCTAACCTTGTTCTTGGTGGATTTAGTGATTGGTTTCTACCTTCAATTGGAGAATTAGAGATAATGTATTTAAATATTGGTACAGGTTCAAATATTGGCAATTTTGTTAGAACTAAATATTGGAGTTCAACAGAGAAAGATGATACCTATGCGTGGAGCTGGGAATTTAGCTCCGGCTATCAGGATTACAATAGTAAGACAAGTAACAAGTATGTTAGGGCTATTAGAGCTTTCTCAAACATAACTAATATAAATGAACAACAAATTTCCATTGAAAAAAAAATAATTAAGATTTTTGATGTTTTTGGTAGAGAATCTAATAATAAGAATCAACCACTCTTTTACTTTTATGATGACGGATCTGTTGAGAAGAAAATAATTCTTGAATAAATAAAAACCCACTCAAATGAGTGGGTTTATTTTGGTGGACCTCTCGGTCCTAAGTTCGAACTTTTTTCGACAATTAAATTCTTTGGATGTGTAAGGATTCAATTTTAGCAGTGAAGTGATAAATAATAATTTTTCTTACAATTGCAGGAAAATTGAAAAACTATGAAAAAGATATTTTTATTTTCAGCTTTATTTTCAGCTTTTTTGAGCTGTGATAAAAATAATAATACTAAAGATGGTATTAAGTTTGAGA
>Ga0208949_1000796_pt1 | contig 11317 bp, 9 predicted proteins | sample AOAMet1_03_M0_10_2_FD_188231 | JGI IMG/M metagenome (GOLD analysis project Ga0208949, IMG submission 188231) | Ammonia-oxidizing marine microbial communities from Monterey Bay, California, USA - CAN11_03_M0_10 (SPAdes) | ecosystem: Environmental > Aquatic > Marine > Intertidal zone | place...
CATTTCTGCGCTTTTTTACGAAAGATTCCACAAAATCAGTGCTTTAAAGCCCAATCCCAATTTACCCGGAAGCGCATTTCTACTAAAGTAGCGCTCCCGATTTCAGTGTTTGGAAGAACCGATGACGAACTACTTTAATACGCTTTCTCTGCGTGAACAGCTTGCCCAGCTTGGTAAGTGTGAATTTATGGATGCGACCGAATTCGAAGATGGTGTCGACTATCTGCGTGGCAAGAAGCTGGTCGTCATTGGCTGCGGTGCTCAGGGGCTAAATCAGGGCCTAAATCTTCGCGATAGCGGTTTGGACGTGTCATATACACTGCGAGCGTCAGCAATCGAGGAACAGCGCCAGTCCTGGAAAAATGCGACCGAAAATGGCTTTACCGTTGGTACCTATGAAGCATTGATTCCCACAGCAGATGTTGTACTGAACCTCACGCCGGATAAGCAACATACCGCGGTGGTTAACGAAGTCGTTCCCCTAATGAAACAGAATTCGTGCCTTGCCTACTCACATGGTTTTAACATCGTGGAAGAGGGCATGAAGGTGCGTGAAGATATCACGGTCATTATGGTCGCACCTAAATGTCCAGGCACTGAAGTACGTGAGGAATATAAGCGGGGCTTTGGTGTACCGACACTCATTGCTGTTCATGAAGACAACGATCCAAGAGGCGAGGGTCTGGCGATAGCAAAGGCTTATGCTGCTGGGACCGGAGGTCATAAGGCTGGCGTGTTGATGTCTTCCTTTATTGCTGAGGTTAAGTCTGACCTGATGGGAGAGCAAACTATCCTCTGCGGAATGCTGCAGACAGGCTCTTTGCTTTGTTTTGACAAAATGGTCGAGAAAGGGCTCAGTGCTGGTTATGCGGCCAAGCTGATTCAATACGGTTGGGAAACTGTCACCGAAGCGCTGAAGCACGGTGGTGTGACCAATATGATGGATCGACTGTCTAACCCAGCGAAAATTAAAGCCTTCGAACTCGCTGATGAAATGAAAGACATTATGCGCCCGCTCTATCAAAAGCATATGGACGACATTATGAGCGGTGCTTTTTCAGAAGGTATGATGGCTGATTGGGCCAAAGATGACGAAAAGCTGTTGGGCTGGCGGCAGGAAACCGCCGAAACTGGTTTTGAGACAACCGACGTTACTGACCAGGATATTCCCGAGCAAGAATACTTTGATCACGGCACTTTGATGGTCGCCATGGTCAAAGCCGGTGTCGAGCTAGCCTACGAAACAATGACCGCTGCTGGTATCAAGGATGAGAGCGCTTACTACGAGTCGCTGCACGAAACACCGTTGATTGCCAATACCATCGCGCGCAAGAAACTGTTTGATATGAACAGCACAATTTCTGATACCGCCGAGTATGGCTGTTACTTGTATAACAATGCTTGTCTGCCACTCTTGGCTGATTTCATGAAAGACATCGATGTTGATGTCATTGGCCGCGGGCTAGGCCTGAATGACCTGGGCGTCGATAATCAGAGATTGATTGAAGTGAATGCCGTTGTCAGGTCCCACAGTGTTGAGCAAATCGGTGCCACCCTGCGTGGTTACATGAGCGCAATGAAAAGGATCGTGTGAACCCGAACGAACCTGCACAATCGAGTAACTCATCCGTCAAGCCTGATATTATTTTTGATGCCTGTACGATTCAGTTTAATGAACAATTTAAACTGAATCGTGTTTCGTGGCGAATTGCCTCGGGTGATTGTTGGGTGATTGTGGGCGGTAACGGCGCCGGAAAATCGGCGCTTGCGGCAACGTTTCTGGGTGAAGGTGAGCACTTGAGTGGCTCGATTCATAACGCCCCACCGATTGAGAGCGTTCAGGCCGTCTCCTTTGAAGTGCAATCCAAACTCATCGATCAGGAGCGTCTGGAAGACGATAGTCGTATTCTCGACGTCATTGATGAGGGCTCAACTGCTGCAGAAATTCTTCAGCGAGGCGATTGTGACATGACCTTGCTGCCAGCGCTTGTCGAGCGCTTCGGTCTGCAGGCGCTCTTAGATAGAAGCTTCAGCAAGCTTTCTACCGGAGAAACCAGAAAGTTACTGTTAGTGCGTGCGCTGGCTAGTCATCCTGAACTATTAATTCTAGATGAACCCTTTGATGGTCTTGATGTTGACACCACTGCTGTGCTGGCGGCCGAGCTGGCGCAACGGGCAACGTCACAGGCAATGTTGCTGGTGCTGAACCGTTGGGATGAGATCCCTGAATTTGTCACCCACATCGCCTACATGTCAGAGGGGGAGTTGCAACATACCGTCGCGACGAATAATACAAAGCAAGTTGCAGAACTGAAAAAATTGCTTCACTTGAAGACAACGGATCTTGCTATTCCCGGACCTATAGTCGATGTAAATCATAGTCATTCAAAAAAACTGAATCCAGATGACCCGTTGGTGCTGTTGAAGCAAGCGCACATTCGATACGGTGAAAAAACGATATTTGAGCACGTAGATTGGCGTATTGATCCTGGGGAACACTGGCAACTATATGGCCCGAACGGCAGTGGTAAAACCTGTTTGCTCAATCTCATTACTGGCGATCATCCGCAGTGTTACAACAATGATATCTTGGTTTTTGGATACCAGCGCGGGCAGGGCGAGAGTATCTGGGACATCAAGCAGCACATTGGTTATGTCTCTACCGCGTTGCAATGGGAATACAGGGTAAGTATTAGTTTATTAAACGTGATTGTTTCGGGCTTCTACGACAGCATCGGCATTTATCAAAAACCAAGCAGCAGTGAAAAGGCAGTCGCTCGTCAGTGGCTTGCTGTATTGGGCATGGAAAGCAGAGCTAATGAACCTTTCAACAAGCTGTCGTTTGGCGATCAACGCATGTTGCTAATTGCGAGAGCAATGGTGAAGCATCCTGCTTTATTAATACTGGACGAACCCTGCCTCGGTTTAGACGATATGAATCGTTCACAGGTATTGGCGATGATCGAGATGGTGTGCGCGGGCACCGAAACCACCGTGCTTTACGTGAATCACCATGCGCAGGACAAGATTACGGGAATTCATCGAAGTCTCGATCTGGGAAATCTCCAGCGCTGATGTCTGCTCAAGACCAACCTGTTTCATCTACCTTTGGTAGAAATGTTCTGCTGGCGACGTTAGTTGCGGTAGGAATGGGACATACCGTCTTGTTCGCAGTGCTGGCTCCGCTGGGACGGGATATCGGACTCACTGAAGTTCAAATTGCGTCTATTATTTCAGCTTCCTCGATCACCGTATTTCTTTGTGCGCCTGTTTGGGGGCGAATCAGCGATCGCTGGGGCAGAAAGAAAGTCATGTTGGTTGGGCTGTTTGGTTATGCCTTTGGGACGGTTCTTTTTACCACTATTTGCGAATCTGCCTTAATAGGCTTGTTAGCACCACTACCTGCGTATATCGCACTTATTGTCTCACGTATGATGCATGCGTCTTTAATGTCGGCAGCCATGCCTTCAGCTAGCGCCTATATGGCTGACATTACCGATGTTTCAACCAGAACTAAAGGCATGGGTGCTGTGGGCGCTGCTAACAATCTTGGTGCGATTATGGGGCCGGCGCTGGGTGCCGGGCTTGCGACAATTTCTTTACTGGCGCCTTTATGGTTTGCGGGTGGCTTCACGCTCATTGTTGGTATCATCGTGTTTTATCTGCTCCCTGATGCGCCTCGTCAAATTGTCACTCAGACGCCAAAAAAGATGCGGCGCACCGATCCCCGGATCTTTGCGTTTTTTGTCATGGGTGTGCTGATGTTCATGGGGTTTTCTATTGTACAGCAGACAATGGCTTTCAGATTGCAAGACAGCCTTAACCTAACCGGCGCCGAAACTGCCAATATGTTCGGTATCGGTATGATGATGTCTGCTGCAGCTTCGTTGGTCAGTCAGGGAATCATCGTACAGCGATTTGAGTTGAAACCTTTTACGCTTTTGAGGCTAGCGATCCCATTGTTGATATTGGCTTTCGCGATCATGGCGAATTTTGCGACGCGTGATTTCCTGCTTGGCTCTATGGTGCTGATGGGATTAGGGATGGGACTTGCCGGACCTGCTTATATGGCTGGTGCATCACTTGCTGTAGGTCCTGAAGAGCAGGGTGCGGTTGCAGGTGTAGCCGGGTCTGCCGGCCCAATGGGGTTTACCATCGGGCCATTGATTGGCTCGAGTTTGTATACCGTTCAGCCTGAGTATCCCTATCTGTTTGCGCTCGTTGTTTTTTTGCTGTTATTCGTGTTTACGATGTTTTCCAGACTCGGAAAGTAGCGATTAGGGGTAGCATTTACTCAATGGGTTCAGCATCTTATATCTAACAGATGCGCTATCGAGGCGATAAAAGAGCCCGCTATGGCAAAGCTATGACTTTTGACACACCCCGATTCCGGGAATCAGAGGCGGGTATCAATTTGTTGCCATCCCGCCATATCACCTGAATATCACCGAACGCCCAGCCATGCGGTTCAACTCGATAGCCTTTCTCGCCGAGCCCCCGTATCGTTTGGTCAGAAAGCGGCCGCATGGGACTTTGCGTGATTAAATCTGGCGGTAACAATTGATGATGAAAACGTGTTGCGCCGGCTGCATCCATCGGGCTCATATTGAAATCTATAATATTAGTGATGATCTGAAACACCGATGTGAAAATAGTCGACCCGCCCGGTGTACCTATGACCATATGAGGCTCATTGTCTTTGATCAAAAGAGTCGGTGACATGGAAGACAACATGCGTTTTCCCGGTTGTACCTCATTCGCCGTGTTGCCAACGACACCAAAGATATTGGGTACGCCGGGTTTTGCACTGAAGTCGTCCATCTCGTTGTTTAGCAAGAAACCGCCACCGGAAACGACGACGCCAGAACCGAAAGCCCAGTTGATTGTGTAGGTGTTCGATACGGCATTGCCGTCACCATCGAGTATAGAATAGTGGGTGGTATTCGGTGACTCTAGACCAGGTGTCACTTCCTCCATCTTGGAAATTGCGTCTGGATTAACTTCGCCAGCACGTCTTTTAATGTAAGCATCGCTGATCAATGCCGTCATATCGATGTCGACGAAAGCTGGGTCGCCAAGATATTCAGCCCTGTCGGCAAAGACTCTTTTTTCCATCTCAGCAACCAGATGAACATATTGGGGCGAATTGTGCTCTACATTTTCGAATGCTTGTGCGAGGTAATCTTTCATCTTCAGTAATTGAATAACGCCAAATCCTCCAGAGCTGGGCGGTGGCGCCGAAAGGATTTCATATTCTCGCCAGTTTGCGCTCAAAGGCTCACGCCATATCGCTTGGTATGCGGCAAGGTCTGCGGCATCGATAAGACCGCCATCTCGTTCCATCTGATTGACAATCAGTTTTGACGTCTCGCCGGTATAGAATTCGTCGTGTCCATTTTTCGCAATTCTTGCCAGTGTCGCCGCCAGTGCGGGTTGTTTGAATCGCTCACCTGCTTTCAACTCGCTAAAATGTTCTTTGAAATTGGTACTGGTGCCGAACCAATCAAAATGAGACTGAACTTCACGAGCAAGCTTGTTTGCTGGTATAAAGCCATCCCTCGCTAGCTTGATTGCAGGAGCAAGCACTTGTTTCCACGACAGCTTGCCAAATTTTTGATGTGCTGCCCAAAATCCCGCAACGGTGCCAGGCACGCCGGCGGCGCGAGGACCAATCAATGTAGAGTTTTTGGCGACGTTGCCGTTCTCATCAAGAAACATATCCCTGTGAGCCTTCATTGGGGCTGTTTCTCTGTAGTCGAGAAAATAGGGTTTGCCTTCCATGTGGATTAACATAAAGCCGCCACCACCAATATTACCCGCGTCGATGTATGTCACTGCGAGTGCAAAACCCGTCGCGACAGCTGCGTCTACAGCATTACCGCCTGCGAGTAAAATCTCCTCTGCAACATTCGCGGCATATTTGTCAGAAACTGCAATGGCTGCTTGTCGCATTGAATTTGAATCCAAGCGGGCATTTTCTTGAGGTTTCTGTTCGGTCGAGCAGGCAGAAAGAAAACAGGCGATAACGAATGTGAAGACACAATAGCTGGTTTTGCGGCTTTTCATGGCGGGGGTCCGGAGAGTGAACGGGGACATCTTGGAGATTTGGTTGGCAGATTTCAACCAGTCAGTTAAAGAAGTTGCGATTAGTACCAAAAACCCTGTACGGCAGGCACTTTAAAGCAAAAGCGCTGATCGGCGACTGAAGCGCCGTCAGTGCATTCGAATTTAGATTTAGTCTCTGCAAAGGGGCAGTGTGTTTCGCACGAAACGTGATTGTAACGCTGCCCTAACGCAGTTATTTTGGGTAGCGCGCTTTGGTGCGTAAGTGAAAAGCAGCGCCATTGGTATCGTTTAGAATCGAGTTTTCACCAAAGATGTTTTCTTTTTGAATGCCGAATTGCTTGCGATTGATAGCAAGCGGAGCGAGCTCCTCACCCTTCGCCTGCGCTTTTGTTAGTAATTCGTCCATGGTTGCAATTTCGTTAACGACGCCGGCATCGCGTGCATGTGGACCGCCCCAGCGACGTGCCAGTTGTACTGATTCGTAAAAGATATTGGCGGGTAGTTTGTGGCGAAACAGCGAAAGTTCTGCCGCTGGGATGATCATGCCTAGCTGAACTTCGTTCGCGCACATGTAACCGCGATCTTCACGCATAATCCGATAGTCGTGGCATAGGGCAAACATAAATCCGGCGCCAAACGCGTGGCCATTTACCGCAGCTATGGTTGGTACTGGCAGCGTGATCATCCGTGCCATAAACTCCATAAAGTAAAAGGAATTTGGATCACCAGCTTCAGGGTGATCAGCGGGTGCATTACGCCAATCGAGGTCAAGACCATTAGAGTAAAACTTCTCGCTCGCACCAGTGGTCACCAGCGCCGCTGCGCCATTACAACCTTCTACCTCATCCAAAGCCGCCATGAGTTCGTCAACAAGCGCGGTGTTCCATCGGTTTTCGCCAGCATCCATTGTCAGAGTGAAAACATTGCCTGTCTTATCAAGTTTAACGCGCGCCATATCTAATCCTTTGAGTAGTGGTTGAGTTTTACAGAGCACCTAGCAGAAAGCGTTGGATTTTTGCGGTGCACCGTCTCATACAACGATAATACAACAAATGTTGAACGGTGTTTTATGTGACTTCATGTTTCGCTAAGCAGGCATACACTTTTTCTATTCTATTAGATGTCCTTGTTATATTTTATTTATTACAAAACAAGTACTAAGTTCACATAATATTTTCTAGAATTGAATGATGTTCTATTGGTCATGATCACCGAAGCCATGCCATTTTTCGGATAGATTCGAATTTCACTATGAAAACCTGCACCACCTCCGTCTTTATAATAGTAAGGTTTACCTGTCAGCTCCGCCGTTCCAATTTGATTTAATTTTGTTCAACTAGTTGTAACGCGTCAATGACTGTTACTAGCCCGAACGAAGGAAAACTGGGTTTAACTTTAGACCTTAATCGGCCGTCGTTTTAATTCGAGCCAAGTGATTGGCTAACAGAATGTCGGTAAGCATATGGGACAAATGGACTGTTAAGTTTTGGTATTTATTTGTTTTTTTATAGTCAGCCACTACCCGCTGAGCCACGTTTGTTTAAATTCCTTTGTCGTGGCATCCCAATACCAAATCGAGCGGGCGCTTTCAAAGGTAAACAGAAAGATGCCGGGTAGCCCCAGCTTAAGCTTCGCAGGGCTCGCATTGTTACATTTTTTGTATCCTTTCCCGCACGCTGTTTTGTAGATGTTGGGCCGTGCTAAGCGAATGCCTAAGTTATAAGGTGTTTCTAACTTTTTCGTTGTTTTTGAGATCAATTGCCACGATTCGCCAGATAACCTAACAAATAAACCGTCACTTAGCAGACTTGTACTCTTTAGTAACAATGCAGTATCAGTCCTACCGTCACCGTTAAAATCGGCTTCAACTTTGATGTGACTGGTAGATGAGTTGTTCCTAAGTGGTTCTTGAGACAATTCGTTTTTCGTAGGCAGTCTCCATCCATTGGGTAATTCAACGGCAAAGCTCACCGCAGAAATTGAGAACAAAATGAAAGTCATCATGAATTTGTTCATGTATCGCCCAAAGATAGAAAGAGATGCTGTTATCTGATTATTTTGTGCACAAATTCTGAACCGTATTTAGGATCGTGTTACGACTCAAAAATTGGTCAACTAGTGCAATCTTTTTGTGGGTAGATAGTAAACACTAGATGCAAGACGGCTTGCTTCCTCTCAGTGACGCAGTTGAAAGTGAAGGAGGCGCATTAACCGCTCCCCTAAGTGCTCCATAGCTTAGCTGATTAAAAGCTGCTTAGTAAATTTCTACCGTGTCCCCAGTATTGACTTGGCCCGTTGTTTTAACTTCGCAATATATGCCTAGATTTTGGTCTGCATCTTTGACAATGGTGCGCAGCACCTTTGGATCTTTTTCAATGTCACTGCCTTGTGGGTGAGCTGTCATGGCACACCTTGGCGCAGGCCTGACGCAGGTTAACTCGACGCCATTGATATTCAGTGTTTTGCCAATCCAGGAATTCTCTATGAGTGACGGCTCATCGCCTGTATCAATCACAAGATTAGGTCTGAAACGTTCTGTGCGCCAGTCTGATTCAGGGTTGAGACTTTTGACGTAACGTAAAGTTGAGGTTGTGAGAATGTGAATAGGATAAGCATCAAAATAGGTGCCTGGGGGGGAAATATAATCCCTCAAGTGTTCGGGGAAGTCTCTCATATCGGGTAACGGTTCACCTTCCTCGCGCGCAAAGAGACGCCTTACCTCGGCGATATCAGCAGGCAATCTTTTGTAATGATCAGATTTTTCCTCAGGTAGTATTGGCCAAATAGAAACCCGCTTTCCTAGTATTTTTGATAGCCTTGCATTGAAGGCTTCATCATCACATATCAGCTCTTCGCCATCAGGCAACGTCACCATCGCTGGAGGGTAAGGCTCTGCTTGTGGCGATTTAAGATAACGAGCGTAACTATTGAGCAGTCCAGGTAAGTTTCTGCCGCCTCTCACTTCACCGGCTTCATCGTCTCTTATCGCCCAGCCCCGATCACCAACCAGACCTTTGTATCCAACCGAGCAACGATTGAGCAACTCGCCACGCATGGATTTCACTGGAAAGCGCCAGATTTCGCTAATTTCTCCTGTCCGTGACATCTTTTAATTTCCTTGCTAGAAATTCATCAATCGAAGATAAAACAAAGGTATACCACGGTTCGTGGTTACTCAAGGTTTGCCGTGTTGACAGTGACATCTGACTTAAAGCGCCTATGATGCCTTCAGCTAATTATTCGCGTCGTCGACATCTGATTTGATTGTTTGCCGCGCAAAAGCATATATCAGGTAAATCAAAATACCGATGCACGTCCAGATTAAAAAAGTCGGCCATAGCCAACTCAGTGCTGTATCAAATACAAAGCGCCAGCGAGTGCCATCTGAATCATGAAATATGCCTCCGGGGTTCTCAATCCACTCCCAGAGCGTAATGAATATAGTGACGGTGATCGAAATTATCGATCCAGTGAGCACGCCACATAACAGCGTTTTCTTAAATGAAAAGTTCAACTGACCTGCCAGTGCAATGCGATGTGATGTCGCCAACAGGTGTTAATCGCAAAGCTGAGATGACTGCCTGTAAGGTGCAAGTGGATGGCTCTTTTTTCATACCTCAGTAGTGCCTAGGTAACATTTCTTTGTTCACCGATTTAGTGCGTGTCTTTCGCAGCGTTTTTACTTGTGCTGCGTTTGTATATCAGAAATGCAATGTAGAGAATATTTAAGGGTGGTATCAGGGACAGTAAAGCACCGAACTGGGCGCAACCCATCCTGCTTAGACTTGTCTCTTTTGCCAGATAGGCGCAAAAGTAAGCGGTGCCGGCCATCCAGATCAAGAAAACGGTGCCAAGCAGTAGCAGTTGTGTAAGGTCATATACCATGGATTGTCTCGCTTAATTGCGCGTGGATGTAATGCGCTAAGTACGTTCAAAAGCCTTCTTGCAATGAAGCATGCCGACGATTAAAAGTGCGACCCCTGATCCAACGCAACCGGCGGCTAGTCCCCAGAAACTATCAGTATCCGTAGTCTGGCCAATAAGCAAAAATATGAGGCCATTGATCGCGAGCACGAAGCCCGTGATGATCAGAGGTTTCCACGTTTTATTATAATTCAATATTCATCTCCTTCAACTGATGCGTCAACACAACGCCTGTTCGCCGACGACATCTCGATTTGCCTTTAACCGACTAAACTCGAAAAGGGCGTTCTTTCTGTCATTTGTTACAAGTCTTTAATTTTATGCCTTGCTTCTTTTGCTGTTAATGTGGCGCCAGTATGTAGGGCAACTTTAATAGCGCCCGCGCTAAAGGCTAACTCGTTTAAAATTCTTTCTTCAACTTCAGACAGTCCGCCTTCATCCATTTCCATGGGGTGCATAACGACCGCTGCTTTTTTTCGTGTAAATAACTTTTTTGGCACCAGGCGTTTTATCGCTTTTGAAAGGCAGTCTTGAGCCGCGCTAAAATTGCCGACTAACAGTCGCTTTGTTGTGAAGTTTTTCTCAGGGAGGAATATTTCACGCGATTCATTATTATCAAGTATTTGGATGATAAATTTGTTCTTAAGCACCTGAATATATAACTTGGTCATGAACAGTTTCCTCACATATCATCCCAAACACGGGCTAACGACAACTAGACAAGCCTGAATTATTCAATGATAGGGATATATTCAATGAGTCACCAATGTTTAAGGCGAACAGAGGATTTATCAGGATAGTCTTCACCGCTGGGTTGCTCTGTTAGCAGTATGGCTACCTAATCGAAACATTGTTAATCGCCATAGACAGCTCTATGGTCAGTTTTGGCGCGGGTTTACCCACAGGTGCGAGGGGTCAAATTCTCTCACGCAACGTGAATTTTACAATTTTGATGATTTGGCTGAAGGCAATGACATCTTTCTCAGAACCATCCATTTCATATCCGGACAATCTTGCAACACCCTTAATTGAATTAGGATGTGCTTTTGCATATCTCAACAAAATTTGGGTCGCTTCATCAGCCGACAGCACGCTTGCGGTTGCTTTAAATTCTGTATTTTTGACTGTGACAAACACGGCGTTGTTAACCGAGATGTTCTTGAACCACTGGGATTGCTCACCAAACCCTGATGCTGAATAAAGCGTCCCATTTATCTTATCTTGATCGATCACTTCGATGACGGTCTCTTTTAATTGTCCCGACTTTCGACCCCAATGTTTTAAATGAATAAGTCGTTCACCGAATAAGAATCCCAGCTTCAAATGA
>Ga0208949_1000818_pt1 | contig 11081 bp, 6 predicted proteins | sample AOAMet1_03_M0_10_2_FD_188231 | JGI IMG/M metagenome (GOLD analysis project Ga0208949, IMG submission 188231) | Ammonia-oxidizing marine microbial communities from Monterey Bay, California, USA - CAN11_03_M0_10 (SPAdes) | ecosystem: Environmental > Aquatic > Marine > Intertidal zone | place...
GCCAAGCCCTCGTTCATGATCATTGGCGCTGCGCCAGCGCAGTTGCCCGTCGCATCAAATGCGCCAATCCAATCGGAAGCGCTAGCTGGAACACCATTGATGGTGGCTTGACCCAATGCCACGCCCGAAGCGTTGGTGGGCGTCCACGTCCATTCAGCAGGTTGCGCGAACGTGTCGGTTGAATCCATCGCACTTGTCATGAAAACGACAGAGGCGATCATCAAACCAACCCAATGTTGCCATGATTTTTTCATGCTGTGAATCTACGCGTATGTTGCTCAAGGGCAAGCTTCTCCAAACACCGATAAGAACAACAACAAATCATCCGTTCCGCGGTTGCCATTGTTGTCAAAGTCTCCGAGGCATTCGTCAAGCGGAACACATTCGCTGGTCTCTTGCACCCAAACGGTGCCATCACCGCAGTAATTGCCATTGGAAATGGTCGCCAAGAGAACTTCTAGGGCATTGTCAATGGCGGCTTGCAGTGCTGCTTCATCTTCATCGCAAATGCCATCTTGATCTGCATCGTTGAGGCAATCTCCATCGCAATCATAGCCCAAGTCTGCATAGGCGCAGTAACCCGCTTCCGTTGCAGCGCTATCGTAATTGCAAGCGGACGAATCTTGGCAACCGGCGATTTCATTTTGATCGCAAACACCGTCGTTGTCTTCATCAAACAGGCAATCCCCGTTGCAGGCAAAACCTGTTGCAGCGTAGGTGCAAGAGCCATCATCGTCTGTAGCATCCGCTGCGTAGTTGCACGCCTCTTCGTAGGTGCAGCCCGCCACTTCAAATTCGTCGCAGATGCCATCGAAGTCGAAGTCGAACAAGCACACGCCGTCGCAATCATATCCAGCAACCGCTCCGCTCCCGTTGCAAATGCCGCATTCGTCGTATTGACCGACACAAGGGTCCACATCGTCGCAGATGCCATCATCATCGGCATCTGCCGTGCATGTGCCGCCGCATTCGCCCAGCACGTCGAGCGTGTTTCCATTGCAGTCGCAATCGCCCGCAGGAATATCGGCACATCCACATTCATAGATCGCGCCCGGCCCGTTGCAAATGCCACAGGCATCAGTCGTTCCAATGCAATCATCGATGTCGTCACAAACGCCATCATTGTCGGCGTCTGCAAGGCAAGAACCATTGCACACGCCCAATGCGTCAAAGCTTCCAATGCAGTCGTCAATGTCATCGCAGATGCCATCGCTATCCGCGTCTTCGGTGCACGATCCTCCGCATTCTCCCGCGGCGTCCAATTCGTTGCCGTCGCAGTCGCAGTCACCCGCTGGCATCGCAGTGCACCCGCAATCGTAAACGGCGCCCGGGCCGTTGCAAATGCCGCAGGCGTCAATCGTGCCCACGCATTCGTCAATGTCATCGCAAATTCCATCTGAATCAGCGTCAGCCGCGCAGCTCCCGCCGCAAATGCCCAGCGCATCAAGCGCGTTGCCATCGCAGTCGCAATCGCCCGCAGGGATGTCGCTGCACCCGCAATCATAAATCGCACCAAGTCCACCACAAATGCCGCAGGCATCGGTGTACAAACAAGATCCATCGTCTTCTGTGGCCACGGAGTCGTAGTTGCATGCAGTGGCATCTGTGCAGCCAGTGGGCTCGCCTTCTGTGTTGAGCAATTGACCCAATTCGTTGTGGATTCCACCCAAGGCATCGCCCCATTGCAAGTTCCAATCACAGGTCACATGGCCGGGACCATCTGCATCATCCGTGGCAGTGAATTGACCCAAAAGGACCTTGCCATTTTCGCCGGCAAGGGCGAGTGGATTAGAGCCTGGAAGCACGTACCAACTGCTTCCCACAGTGCCATCCAAAACAAATCCTTGGCCACTGTTAAACACCGCGAATGCATCGCTCATGCCCAACGCCGAAACCACAGGGTCCGTGTTGGTTTCCGATCCTATGGTCAACCAACTGTCGTATGCCAACGAAGGAAAAGACGCCATCAATGCACCAAAGATTGACGAACCCAAATCCGCGCCAAAAGAAGCGTCTTGAAAGAAGCTTGTGGTGACACCAAGCTCCAGGGAAACTGAGCCGGTCTCACTTGTTCCAATGGAATAAATCGCTTGGACCTCATCGAATGATGACTCAAAGACAGCATATACCCTGTACGTGGTGCCGTATTCCGACTCTGCATGCACTTCGCTTTCAAGTCCCACGTATTGGGAAAAGCCAGTGGTGATGGCAAAAAAAGAAAAACAAAAGATCATGGCCGTGCGCAATGCACTGGCATGGCCTTGGAGTGGGGAGTTGGTCGAGCAAAACATGGTCATGGAATATACGATTTTCATCATCGCATATCAAATGAATTGCGTTTTTTATTCGTTCTAAATGATTTTTTAATCGACTAATCCCCGTTCGTTCTGATTGCTTTTGCAATGGTTATTCGGGCGGACATTCCATTCCAAAGTCACCCAACACAAGCAACAAGTCCGTGACCTCAACAAATCCATTGCCGTTGAGGTCGCTTGGGCAATCATCATTGCCTGAGCCGTCTGCACAGACGCAGATTTGATTGGCTGCGTCCCAAACGGTTGAGCCGCCACATGCGATCGCACCACCGTTGCAGTCATTTCCGATCAGTGGATACACGCAACTATCATCAGCGCAAAGCGCTTCGCCATCGAAGTTGCAGGCGTTCGGATCCATGCAACCCGCTAAAGCGTCGTAGGGCAAGCAACTCTGATCGTCGCAGGCTGCGAGCGGATCGTAATTGCAGGATCCTTGGTCCATGCAACCCGGTAGCGCACAAGTTCCATCATCAAAAATAGCTTCGGGACTGTAGTTGCATGCTTCTGGATTTGTGCACCCTGTATCCCCCGAACAATCGCCAAAATCGATTCCCCAAGCAAACAAATATCCATCGTCTGCTCCCCAAGCATCGCAAATCTCAATCTGCCATAGTCCATCAACCGGACATCCTTCAAGCAATGAAAAGGGCTGAGCAGATTCATAACTCCCAGCGGGAAGTGACTCGCCAAGAACAGCGTTCTCAGCCCATGTGCCGTTCGTGTCTAACGGAGACCAGTAGTACTGCCAACCAATGCCGGGACCGGTACCATCGAGTTGGTCCGGCACACCTAAATAGGTGTTGCCACCTCCTTGCTGAACAACTTGCAAAACCTGACCGTTCGGACATGTGTACGTGATTGTCAAATCGCCCATGTAGCTGTGCTCCATTTCCACAAACAACGAAATCTCAGAGGCGTCGGACACAATGGCGTCTGCATCTCCTAGCGCGACTTCTGTTTCCCAACTGAAACAGGTCGTTTGATCGTCAGGAATGGGGGCGCCGTCTCCGAGATCAACGTAGGCGCAAAGCTCCTCGTTATCGCCATCGTTATCACCATCGCAGTCCGCAACGACCATGACTTCGACCGTTGCCGATTGACCGCATTCATCCTGAACCATTAACACGAATGTCGCATCGTCAATGATAACGGCATTTAACGTTGCGTCTGTATCTACCAAAGTTCCTGCCTCGGAGTACCATGCATAATTCAATAAACCGTTGCCGGTTGCTTCTGCTAGGATTGAAATCACAGATTCGCATTCTGCCAGAATGGTCTCCTGAACTTGAATTTCAATTGGCACTACATTGTAAACAACGGTCACGCTGTCCGATGCTTCCATTCCACAAGCATCTGTCACAGTGACAAAAACCTCCTCGACATTTTGCCCAGCGCTAAGGCTAAGAATTGATGGGTCAAACCAAGATGCAAACAACGCATTCCCGTCCTGATCTTCCCACGCATATTGATAGTATCCTCCTTGGGCTGTGTCATCGTTTCCCCCGACTGCTATGGCCTGAATATCAACCACTTCATTGCATGAAAGGGCAATTGAATCATTCAATACATTGACTTCAAGCGGATCAACTCCCAACACATTGACCTCAATGATCGCGCCTTGTGACGCTGTCCCACATGTGTCGCCTACGATGACTCCACAACTCCAAAGGCCAGCTGAATCGGGTTCAAACATAAATGGCGCTCCTTCTTGGTCATTGCAAAGCCAATCATAGGTGTAAACTCCATATCCTCCGCTCACTGCAGGTGATAACTCAATGGTACCTCCCAAACACATTTGGGTGTCATAACCATTGACCACGAGCGCAGGTGGATTGTCAGCGATGTAAAAGCTACATACTGAGACGAGGCCGGCGCCATCGCATGCTAGGGGATTTTGGATTTGCAATTCCATCAACTCCAATTCCTCATCGATGTCGTCAATAGCCGCAACAAATTCAATGGTCAAGGAACTCTGAAAAGGTTCGAAAACCACGGAATCAGGCAATGGAAGCAACGATCCATCCGGCTGAATCTGTCCATAATCCACCCCATTCAATGCTTCACCGTTGTCGTAAGTGATTTGAATGGTTTGCGGCTGCTCAAGCGGTGCGTCCAATGGACGTTCAATCGTGACGCTTGCCTGTCCGCATTGCTCATAGATCGTATTCGTGTCCGGCCCTCCGATGTCAGTCCCCAAATCAATTTGAGCAATTGCGTTGGATTCGAAACTCCCCTGCTCAATGACAACGACCGATTCCAAAGCTGTGTCGCTGCCATCTGCAATGGCCAGCTTGATGTGATATGTTTCTCCGCATTCAACGGCGTATTCAGCCGTAAATGTAGTTGTGTGCCCATTGATGCAAATGCCTTGCCCCGACTGGTTGTTGATGTAGTATTCTGAATTCAAACTGGAATTGACGGATGAAATCGTAATCGGAAGGGCCGGATCAGTGTCGGGAACCACCGCGATATTTACCGCACCATTGGGAAATTCTGCCGGGCTCGAATACGTCCCATTGATTCCTGGACCACTCAAGAAAAATGCAAAAACATCATTGAATTGCGTATTGATCCACGTTTCATATTCATCGGATCCAAAAGCGTAGTTGAAACGAATCGAATCTCCAGCAGCCGTGAAGTCAAATTCCAATGTGCTCACATCGTTCACAGAACTAACTGAAAACGACTCCCCGATCAGCGGTGGAACCGAATTGGCAACTGCCAATAAATCCGGGTCACTGTAACCACTCCCTAAACAGCCGGTGCATGGCACAAAATTACTCGGGCACCCTAAATTTTCGGCTACATCCGAACTCATCACAAGTCCCGTCGCAATCGAAAAGGAATCTTCCGCTCCGGTCAACATTCCGAGTTGATCGGAACCTCCCGAATATGTGATGTTCGAAGCTTGAACACCGTTTCCAAGCAACACATTGTTCACGTAGTCTTCAATCGTTAAACCCGACTCCACTTGCACTTGCGCAACAAGGGAGAATTGAAAGAATCCAAAGGCAAATAAGAGTAAATAACGCATTCGATTGCTTTTCATTTTTTCGGTCTATTCAACGTAAGTCTATTTTCAACGCTTGAGCACGGGCGTGGTGAGCAACACCTCATCGTCCTTCAAAATTTTGCACGTGTACATTCCTGGGGCGAGGCCGAGCACTTCCCATGTCCCCTTGAATGCGCCTTTGGCTTGCCAACCCATGGGTTGTTGCGCCACGACCTTGCCCACGGCATCCGTCAATTCGCACATCAAGTAGCCCGGCGTCTCCACCACGGCACTCACTTGCAATGACTCGACGAACGGATTCGGAAAGACGGACGCCATTGCCTGAGCCGCTCCAAACGTCAACGCCAAGTGTTTGATGTCCATCTGACCGGAGTACACCAAACTTTGCTCGGCGCGCTGGCCTTGGACTTCGAAATGCAGTTCTTCGCCCACTTGCAATCCTTCGGTGGCCAAAAGAAGCGTCTTGAAAGAAGCTTGTGGTGACACCAAGCTCCAGGGAAACTGAGCCGGCCTCACTTGTTCCAATGGAATACACGGCTAAGACCTCGTCGGTAGGCGAGTCAAAGTGCGCATAAATGCGGTAAGTTGTTCCGTGTTCAGATGTGGCATGCACCTCACTACTCAAGCCAAGAAATTGCGCGAACAGCAAATTCGTATTCAAAGTGCAAGCCAAAGCAGCGAGTAAAAACAATTTAATCAAGCGAAACATGGTCCCACGAATATAAGAGAAGCAGGAGGTGTCACCAAAAAAGACCAATCCTATTTTGCCCGATAAAAACTCATAAAAACACGACAGCTACCTTTTTAATGCTGGCGAATTGCAGTCTGAATGCCCGTGTAACCTACTCTTCCGGGATGTCGAATTCGAGCTGGCGCTTGGCCAAGTCAGCAGCCACAACACGCACAGCGATGCGCTCGCCCATCGCGTATTCACGGCCTTCGCGGGCGCCGACCAGCGCCTGACGGTCCTCTTCGTAGACGTAATAATCGTGCGGCAAGGCGTCCTTGGAAACGAAGCCTTCGCATTTGTTGTCTTCAATTTCAACAAAGAGCCCCTTTGGTATGACGCCATTGACGATGCCATAAAACGTCTCGCCAATCCGGGTCATAAGGAACTCGACCTGCTTGTATTTGATGGAGGCGCGTTCTGCTTCGGCCGCACGCTTTTCCATGTTGGAACTGTGCTGGCAAATCCCCATCAGCGCATCGGCCTGAGCTGACTTTCCACCGTCGATGTATTCCTGCAACAACCGGTGCACCAACACGTCGGGGTACCGGCGGATGGGACTCGTGAAGTGGGTGTAGAACGGGAATGCGAGGCCGTAGTGGCCAATGTTGTTGGTGCTGTATTCGGCCTTGGCCATGGAACGGATCGCCATCGTTTTGACCACGTTTTCGGCGGTGCTGCCGCCGGCTGCTTGCAGCAATTGCCGCAGTGCTGATTCCGCATTGGCCGGACTGATTTTGGGCATCTCAAGGCCAAACTTGGCAACGAATTTTCGCAACTGCTGCAGCTTCTCGGGATCGGGCTTGTCGTGGATCCGATAGACCGCCGTGCGCGTCGCCTCTTCCTTTTTGCTTTCGGTGGTGCGTGGCTTGGCGAGGTAGCGGCTCACCCGCACATTCGCCAGCAACATGAAATCTTCGATGAGGCGATTGGCATCGAGCATCCGCTTGATCACCACGCGCAGCGGTTTGCCCGCCTCGTCCAATTCAAACTTCACCTCTTCGGTGTTAAAATCAATGCCGCCCGCCTTGAATCGGTTGGCACGCAACTGCACCGCCAAATGCTGCAAAGTGTTCACCTCATCGGCGTACTTGCCTTTGCCTGTCTCAATCCGCTCCTGCGCTTCGTGGTAGGCAAACCGCTGGTCGCTGTGAATGACCGATCGGCCAAACCACTCGCCTTTGATCTCAGCCTTGTCATTCATTTCAAACACCGCGCTGAATGCCAATCGGTCCTCGTTGGGCCGCAGCGAACAGAGGTTGTTGGAAAGCACTTCCGGCAACATTGGAATCGTGCGATCCACAAGGTAAACGGACGTCGCACGCTGGCGTGCTTCCTCGTCCAACACCGTTCCGGGCTTGAGGTAATGCGCCACATCCGCGATGTGCACGCCCACTTCCCAGTTGCCATTCTTGAGGCGCTTCAACGACAATGCGTCGTCGAAATCCTTGGCATCAACAGGGTCTATCGTGAGGGTCGTCACGTCTCGGAAATCCCGGCGACGATTGAGTTCTTCTGCGGGGACAGCATGCGGAATCGCATCAGCAGCCGCAAGGACATGATCGGGGAATTCATACGGCAATCCGTACTCTGCCAGGATGGCGTGCATCTCCACTTCATGATCGCCTGGCTTGCCTAGAATCTCGACCACCCGGCCCGCTGGCGCGTCACTCGGATCGTCCCAACTCACCATCTCAATGATGACCTTCTGCCCGTTTTCGGCGCCTTTCAAATGCTGTGCGCCGATGAAGAAGTTGGCGTGCAAGCGTTGATCCGAAGGATAGCCAAACGCATAGTCGCGGACTTTTTCCAGCACCACCACGTATTGCTTGCGTTGGCGTTCCACAATGCGAGCCACCCGCGGGGTGTGTTTCCGACCGCGGCGCAACCAATCGACCTCCACCGTATCGCCCCAGAACGCCGTGCCCGTGTATCCTTTCGGAATGGAAATCTCATTGCCGTCCGGCATCATCACAAAACCTCGTCCGTGCCGTGTCACCTGAATGGTACCGATGGCCTTCTCCTCCTGCTGCATTTCCGCAAGGACAAATTTGCCACGACCAATGGATTCCAGCCGACCATCCCGGCCCATTTCGTCGAGCATCACCGAAATCTTACGGCGCATGTCATGGTTGACAATGCCCAGTGTGCTGGCCACTTGTTTGTGGTTCAGCGGCTTGTTGGGCTGGCGTTTGAAAACCTCTAAAATTTCTTTTCGGAGCTGTTTGGGCGGGGTACGTGATGCCATATGCAACAAAGATGCTATGAATCCACGCGCAATAGCGACCTTTGCAACCGCATGTCTACACGCACTTATCAACGTTGGGCGCCCAAACACTGGGACGAGTATTCATTACTCGACTCTGGTCATGGAGCGCGATTGGAGAAATTTGGAAAATTAATCCTCGACCGCCCTGACCCTTCCGTGGTCTGGTCGCGCGGCCGCAACAACCTCGAATGGCGTGACGCCGATTCACGTTTTGAACCCACGAGCCGAACCAAAGGAGATTGGAGTCCTGCGGAAGTGCGTCCAAAGGGTTGGCAGATGAATTACAAATCTCCAAAGCTGCAACTCCGCTTCCATTTGGAGATGACCAGCTTCAAACACGTGGGTATTTTTCCCGAACAAGCTGCCAACTGGGAATACATCGCCGACAACGTGCAGGAAGGACAAAAATTCTTGAACCTGTTTGCGTACACCGGAGGTGCATCGCTCGCCGCCTGTGCTGCAGGAGCTGATGTGACCCACGTCGATGCCATCCGGCAGGTCATCGATTGGACCCGCAAAAACATGCAGCTGAGCGGCCTCGATGGCATCCGCTGGGTGGTCGAAGACGCTTTGAAATTTGCCCAACGCGAACAAAAACGCGGCAACAAATACCACGGCATCATCCTCGATCCACCAACCTGGGGATTGGGGCCGAAAGGCGAAAAATGGAAGCTGGAAGATCAGCTCATTCCCTTGTGCCAAACCGTGGCTCAACTGGTTGAACCTGGCGGATTCATCATCATGAACACGTACAGCGGCATCAGCCCTTCTGCCCTGGAAACCGTCTGGTCGCGCATCCTGCCCACTGCAGAAAGTGAATGCGGAGAATTGTGCTTGGAAGCTGAAGACGGCCACCTCATCTCCACAGGTAGCTTGATCCGAATCAAAACACGCCCATGAGCACCTCGTCATCCGATTCCAGTGAATCTCCGATGCTCGGCCTTCGCTTGCCGACCGACCCGCGCTGGGTCGCCCTCGTCGAGACCAATATTTCCGAAATCCTCACAGACCACGCTTGGTGCGAGCAAAAAGCGGCTTCCAACGCGATTTCCATCATCGCGCGCTTTCCAGAACACCTCGAATTGGTGGAAGAAATGACGCGCATCGCGCAAGAAGAAATCGAACACTTTGGAATGGTCGTTGAACGCATCAAAGCACGTGGCTATGAGCTCGGTCCAGAACGCAAAGACGACTACGTGGGGGAGGTGTTGAAGTTCATTCGCCGCAAGTGCAGCCGAGAAGAGCAACTCGTGGACCGGCTGCTTTTCGCCGCCATGATCGAGGCGCGTTCATGCGAACGATTCAAGATGCTATCTGAAAAAATCAGTGACCCCGAGTTGGCTGAATTCTACCGCGAATTGATGATTTCTGAAGCCGGACACTACACCACGTTCATCGGATTTGCGCGCAAATACGGCACCGGCGTCGACGTCGAGTCCCGTTGGCAAGCCTACCTCGATTACGAGGCCTCCATCATGGCCAATTACAGCAAGAAAGAAACGATGCACGGGTAAGCTTTGCGTTGCGTGTGTAATTTGGTCGCATGAATCGCATTCTTCTTTTTGCTCCGCTCGCACTTTTGGCCTGCAGCCAGCCCGAGCCTGTTTTTACCGATGCCAATGATGTGCGTGACGCCATCATGCAAATTGAAAATGCGCAATTTCGAGCGCACGTGACCAACTCCGTGGAGGCAAGCGATAGCGAATGGGAAAGAGAAGTGAGCATGCAATGGGTTCGAACCCATGCTGCAGAAGATTCCACTTACGACATGGCCTGGATTTTAGAAGATGCGTTTATCGAAGCGGGCGACACCAGCCATTATTTGAGCCGTTTGTGGGGCAATGAGCTGACTTACATTCGTGCAGACAGCAGCAAGTCCATTGACCCCGTGGATCCGCGCAAACAAAGCAATGGCAATGGCATTGGCAACTACTATGCCTCGCTCACACTTCCGACTGTTCTGACCGACAGCATTTGGTGGGCAAAACAGGTTGGCGACTCACTGGTCGCTCTCGAATGGAACCATGTTTTGCCCACGCGTTCAACGCCGGAGCAATTCATTTTGATAAGCACGTCCATTCCCGATTCTACATCAGAAGATTTTCATCCTGATTCTTATGATCTTCAAAAATGGGCTTTTCAGGCACCCCACGGATTGCCCGTGCGCCACGAGCTGTCCTGGTACCGAGGTGATATGGGATATGGCAGCGACATGACCATCGAATGGACGTGGGAAAATGTGAACCAGCCCGCTACTGCAGGAGCCATTGCCGATTGGACGGCTCCGGACTGGGCAAAGGAACCTGAGCCCGTGGATATTACGGTTGCTAGCGGCGGCGGAAGCGAAAACTGGTTTGATGAAGCGATTTCATCATTGCCTGCCATCGGGGAACAGGCACCCGCCTTGGGGGGATTGGATTTGGAAGGTGAACCGGTGAGCCTGGAGGCGTTGAACGGACAACTCGTGTATGTTGATTTTTGGTACATCGGATGCGGTCCTTGCATGAGTGCGATGCCGCACCTCGCAGGAATGCAAGAAGAATTTGGGCCAGAAGGGTTCACCGTGATGGGAGTCAACCACCACCAAAAAGCGCAGACAGTGAAGCGATACCTCGACCGCCGCGAATTGGACGTGCCGCAGATGATGCTCGATTCATTGCCCGCAGAATACCCCGTAGTCGCCTATCCCACCTGGTGCTTGGTGGGACGCGATGGGCGCATCATTGACCGCAACATCGGATACTCAGAAGACACCGG
>Ga0208949_1000839_pt1 | contig 10913 bp, 9 predicted proteins | sample AOAMet1_03_M0_10_2_FD_188231 | JGI IMG/M metagenome (GOLD analysis project Ga0208949, IMG submission 188231) | Ammonia-oxidizing marine microbial communities from Monterey Bay, California, USA - CAN11_03_M0_10 (SPAdes) | ecosystem: Environmental > Aquatic > Marine > Intertidal zone | place...
ACCCATTCAAACGGGACTATTGTTCAAGGAGGTTTCATCGCTGGCATGCTTGATTCCGCCATGGCGCAATACGTGCTACATGCCCATGACTTTAAGGTAAATCCACTAACGCTAAATCTGGATATAACCTATCTAATGCCATGCCGTCCCTCTCCTGTGGAAGCCAGAGCTCGAGTTCTGAAGATGGGGAAGTCCATAGTATTTACAACTGCTGAACTGTTTCAAAATGACAAATTAATAGCGACAGCAACCGCAACAAATAAACTTATCGAATTAACGTAATTAATTTATATTTATCAGCTACTTAAATAATTTAATCAATCTAAATTGTTAAATTACTTAAGCCTTAAGAGAGTAGAAATGTTGTAGTACTGCCCACTAATATGTGGCACTAAATCTCTATCGAATGGCACCAATTAAAAAGACGTATAATTTAAAGATATCTAAGGTTAACATCGTACTCAAGAGAGAAGGATCCCATGACAACAAACAATCCACTTAGTGAAGACCAGCAGCTTGAAACCGCCGAAGTAAAAGACTTTCGTAATAGTGTTGTTGACTGGATAAAGCACAATACTCCAGCAGATCCAGGTTTTCTTCTTCCTCAAACATTTATGGAAGTTGGTTCAGAGCAGGTTTTGGACTTCCTTAGGGAGTGGCAGTACAAGGTCTGGTCATCAGGTTACCTAGGCATGGCGTGGCCAAAGGAGTATGGCGGTGGTGGTATGCCCCGCATCTTCCAGCAAATTGCTGACGAAGAGATGAAGCGTGCTCGTGTACCAATTTGCTTTAACATTATTGGGCTCGGTTGGGCTGGGCCGTTAATTATTGATACTGGTACGGATTTTGAAAAGGAAACCTATCTCAAAGGTATTCTCACAGGAGAAGATATATGGTGCCAGGGCTTTTCTGAGCCAAACCATGGCTCTGACCTGGGGAGTATCCAGACGCGCGCAGAACGGGATGGCGATGAGTATGTAATTAACGGCAGTAAGATTTGGACAACCATGGGCAACTATGCCAAATACATGATACTTCTTGCACGGACCGACTCTCAAGCCGAACGTCGCTATAACGGTCTTTCTTTCTTCTTGGCACCCATGGGTGCAAAGGGAATTACCACCTCACCGATCCAGAAGCTAACAGGAGACTACGGCTTTACAGAGACGTTTTTCACTGATGCTCGCATCCCTGCTAGATGCCTGATGGGAGAAGAAGGTCATGGCTGGCGTATCGCCATGCAGACCCTGCAATATGAACGAGGTGCCGAAGCCGGAGCAGCTGGTGGAGTTTCCATTCTAGCAACAGTCATGGATGACCTGTTACGGATTGCTGAAGACGTCCAGCGCGACGGCCAACCGCTGATGAAAGATCCAGTAACACGAGATAACCTTGTTAAGTTTTTGATAGAAGAGCAAGCTCTTTACCTCGCCGAAAAAAGAGTAAAAATACCTGCGCTTTGTGCTGATTATCCAAACTCTCTGGCCCTATCTACCAAGCTTCGTGGAACTGAGTTTTTTCGCCGGATGCGGCAATATGCTCTGACACTCCAAGGTGCTTCTAGCGCCTTGTATGTTGGCGATGAAGATGCAGTCGAAGGTGGATTTTGGCAACGGGCCTATATGAATAACTTTTCTACGACAATTGGCGGCGGTACTAGCCAAATTCAAGCAAATATCATTGGTGAGCACGTGCTCGGACTACCAAAGGATTAGAAAAAACCATGACAAGATCAGCAAACCTTTCAATGGCATTCTCTGACGAACAAGCAATGATCCTCGATAGTGCACAAGCATTTTGTAGAGATAAGTCAGATGGTAATGCAGTACGAAGCCTTCTTAAATCTGAAACAGGATTTAACCAAGATGTATGGGATGAAATGGTAGCCCTAGGCTGGACCGGACTTTCAATTCCAGAGCAGTTTGGTGGTTTCGCCATGGGTATTGGAGCAACAGTGCCACTTGTCGAGAGCATGGGACGGCATATGCTATGCACACCTTATATCTCAGCAACTATCGCCGCCCAAGCAATTGTGCGCGGTGGCAGCGAGTCACAGCAAACCAAGTGGCTGCCAGCTATGGTACAGGGAACCATCGGCACTTTAGCGCTGCTAGATAATGAAGATTGGGGAGCAACCAGTACTTCATGCGTACTAACCGGGAAAGATGATCAACTTGAGTTAAAAGGGAAAAAATTACTAGTGCACGATGCATCAGTTAGCGACTTTTTCCTAGTGCTTGCCCAGCATGACGGCGCTGAGGTGCTAGTAATTGTTGAATCATCACAGCTTGCTAGCAATGCCATAACCTGTAAAACCCTTGTCGACGAGACTAAACGTGCAGCTAACGTTGATTTTACAGGTGTGACCATCCAATCTGATGCTATTCTTCCCAGCGGTGGAGCCGCATTAGCGGATCTGCGCTTGATCGGGGCATTGCTAATAGCATCAGAAGCCACCGGATCCGCAGCTGGAGCTCTTGATACGGTCGTGGACTACCTTACAACCCGAAAGCAATTTGGCCGGCTAATAGGCTCTTATCAGTCTTTAAAGCACCCCACTGTTGAGATGCTGATTCAAATGGATTCAGCGAGAACCTTTATCTACCATGCTGCCACTCTAATTGGCGATGGCGAGCTAGATAAAGACACCGAAATTGCCTGTAGAATGGCCAAAGCTCAGGCTGCAGATGCATTGTCATTTGCCGGTGACAGAGCAGTACAATTCCATGGCGGCATGGGCTTTACCTATGATTGCGATGCCATGCTTTATATTCGCCGAGCCCAATGGACTCAGCAGCAATATGGCGACCCACAGCATCATCGAAAACTTTTAGCCCCTCTCTTACTAGACTGAGGTAGAGGTATTGTCACTAACAAACAAAATAGCTCTAGTTACTGGCGCTAGTCGCGGTATAGGTAAAGGGATAGCGCAAGCGCTTAGTAAAGCGGGGGCTGCAGTTTACATTACGGGAAGAACGGTTGGAGAAAACACATCTCCTGCCAAATTGAGCGGTTCAATCACACAGACTGCAGCAGAGATCAATGCGACTGGCGGAAGGTGCGTACCCATTCAATGCGACCATACAGACGATGACCAAGTTGCTATGGTTTTTAACCGAATTCAGCAGGAACACGGAAAGTTAGATGTATTGGTTAACAATGTCTGGGGAGGCTATGAATTCTATACTGATGGCACTGAATTTTGGAATGAGGTGGGTTTTTGGGAAGCGCCATTTTCAAGATGGGATTCGATGTTTCAATCTGGGGTACGAGCTCACTATATATCCAGCGTTTATGCCGCCCAGCTAATGATACCTAATCAGTCAGGCTTAATCGTCAACTTATCATTTTTCGCCGCTCAACGGGCAGACAAAGGCGTAGCTTATGGTGCCGCTAAAGCTGCTACTGATCACATGAATAGTTGCATGGCGCATGAATTAAAACCCAATAACATTGCAGCGCTCTGTATATATCCCGGGTTGGTGAGAACCGAAGCTGTTTTGCGCGGCGCGGATCATTTAGATCTGACAAACTCGGAATCACCACAATTTATTGGTAGGGCAGTTGTCGCTTTAGCAGAAGATGAGAATTGTATGGCAAAAAGCGGAACAGTTTGTATCGCTGCCGAATTAGCACTTGAATATGGTTTTACTGATATCGACGGTTCGCAACCCAAACCGCTCAGCGCTATGGATATTTAGTCTAAATCGAATTATTAACGAGACACTGCAAGCGCTGGAGTAATGTAATGAAAGTAATGCTAGACAGAAAAACGCTCTAGCTCTTATCTTTTGTTGCAAGAACCAGAAGCCCCGCTGCTATCGCCAAGTTTTTGACAAAATTCTGTGTCTCATGCGCTTGACCTGGGTCTCCAGCGAGAGCCCAAAAGTTATGAATAAAGAGATTAATAAGAATAGTCAGACCAAAAAGTAGCAGAGCCGAAACTCGCAGGTTCTTGCCCGCGATCAGAAACAAACCTGCTCCTACTTGTACCAGAATGGTCAAAGGCAGTAAAACCTCAACCAAAGGGACGCTTTTACTCGCCATTAAGTCTAAATACCCTTGATAACCAGCTACCTTAGTCATACCAGGAACGATAAAGTAAAGCCCTAGTAAGGTGCGACCCAACACAAAATAATAGTTGTCATATTTTTTTAGCCATTCCATTTGCCTGCCTCTTGGTTTATCCTAATTCGTATAAAATGTATCACACTGCGTAACATAACCCAAGACTCGAGCAGTAGTTAGGTGTGACGTTCCAAAAACAACTTAATTTCTTCAAAGGCCTCACTGGCCTCTGGCAGTTCTGGATCAAAAATTTGCCAAACGTGAGGCATATTAGCCCAAAGCTGCAAGACTGCATTTGAGCCTGCGGCAACTGCTTTGTTAACATAACGCCTGCCATCGTCTCTGAGTATTTCACTATCGCTAGCTTGAACCAATATGGGAGGCAGCCTCGACAAATCCCCTAGCAAGGGCGAAATTCTAGGATCCTTTGTATCATGTTTTGCCAACCTTCTCGCAACGAGGCTGATAAACATACTAGGCACCCAAGACAATTGTTTTGCCAAGGATTTTAAAATGACATCAGATTCCAAATTAGCCTTTATGCTCGGACTTGATAATCGACTATCAGTTATGGGGGACAGAGCGACTACTGCATTGGGAGCACGCTTCTCGGTATCTCTTACCCAAGCAGTTAAGCACAAAGTTAAATTACCCCCTGCAGAGTCTCCTGCGACATAGGCATTTGCAGCCTGCGAGCCGCCCTCTGGACCATTGTTCAACATCCAGACATAGCCGTCTTGGCAGTCCTTAAGGCAGTCAAGTCGAGTATATTCGGGGGTTAGTCGGTAATCGATGGCCAAAACTGCACAATTACCAATCTCCGACAGCTTACTAGTAATAACGCGATGGCTGCGTGGGCTACCGGCAAAAAAGGCACCGCCATGAATATACAGCAGGCGATGTGAAGTATCGACATTTGGAGCTATAATCCACTCTGCAGGAACAGTACCTGCCGTGGTCGAAATAATTTTGCTCTTTACTTCAACGTGAGCAAAGAAGCTGTCCATCACATTGCGCATGTGATCTATACGCTTCTTGCCCGACAGGGCCGCACCACGACCGGTAGCAGCCCTAACTTTAGCTTTAATACGACGTAACGCTTTTTGAGATTGCTCTACCACCGATGGATCAGTAGAGACGAAGCGCTGCCCTAGCGGCAGATCATACTGTGATAGCGCATCTTTTCTGAGCGAAAAATATGCAACCACTGCAAGTATAAAAACTGAACCAACAAGCAGCAGACTACTCAAGATTAGCTCATGTAACTAATCTGATTAAATTTCTTTTGATGATAGTCCCCATCGCCAAATGCAGTGTTAATCATCATCAATCGCTTCACGTAGTGGCCTATATTAAGTTCATCAGTCATACCGATACCGCCATGGAGTTGAATGGCCTCTTCACCAATGGTTTTACCATACCGAGCTACCGTAGCTTTTAAAGCATGAACGGTTTTGGCGAGTGCTGAACCGTCAGTTTCACCTTCAGAAACACTTTTTGACTCGCAAAGACCTCGATAAAGCATTGATTTAGACTGCTCACAAGCCATAAAGGTGTCTACCATACGGTGTTGTAATACCTGAAATGAACTAATAGGAGTCCCGAACTGCTGACGCGTCTTAGAGTAATCTACGGTCAACGTATTAAGCATCGCCATAATACCCAACGCTTCTGCAGACAAGCCAATTAAGATCTGTGGCATGACTTGTTCAATAAGATCCATACCCTCACCCACTGAGTTAAGCAACTGGCCCTGATCAACCGCAACATCAGTCAGGGTTAATGTCGCTGCACTTTGGCCGTCCATCATTTTGTAGGCTTTGACCTCAACACCCGGCGCAGTTGCGTCGACTAAAAACAGGCTTACACCACTGTGATCAAATTGTCCGCCGCTTGTGCGCGCACTGACCACAAACTTGCTGGCCGTGCCGCCGTTGGCCACTACGGTTTTTACACCATTAAGTATATAGCCGTCGCCACTGGCAGTTGCCGCAGTGGATACATCACTCATTTCGTAGCGTGACTGAGGCTCCATGTAGGCAAAGGAACCTAGGCATGCACCCTCAATGATGCTTGGAATAACAGCTTCTTTGAGGGCTGAATTAGTAGATGCAGACAGTAAACCACCAAACACGACGACGGTGGACACATAGGGCTCAACCACAATACCTTTACCCATTTCTTCCATGACTGCCGCTATGTCTATGACCGACCCACCAAAGCCACCGTACTCTTCAGCGAAGGGTACCGATAACCAGCCAAGTTCAGCAAACATTGACCAAAACTCACGGCTGATGCCGTCGTCTGATTCGATAATGCCGCGACGTGTGTCAAAGTCATATTGCTCACGAACAAAGCGCGAGACGCTGTCTTTGATCATGGTTTGTTCTTCGGAAAACTCAAAATTCATGTGTAAACTCCTGAAATCTTTTTAAGGGCCGTTAAAGCCGTCTTATAGGCCAAGAACGGCTTTGGCAATAACATTGCGCTGCACTTCGTTGGAACCACCATAAATGGTAGCTGCTCGCCCGTACATGTACTTGCCGCGCGCTTCAGCAGCAAAGTCATGGCCAAGCTCATCACTGCTAAGGTCACTGGGCAATGCACCACCATAGTTGGCTGCTAACTGCAGCTGTAGCTCATGAATAGCCTGACTAATCTCAGTGCCTTTAATTTTTAACAATGAAGACTCAGGCCCCGGCATGCCACCTGCAGCCATCGACGCAAACACTCGAAGCTCTGTATACTCCAGGGCCATCAGCTCCATTTCAATATCTGACATACGCATTTGGAAGACAGGATCTTCGATCATTGGCTTGCCGCCATTAATCTCAGCCGTCGCCCGCTGCTTGAGGCCGTCAAGCATACGCTTGGAATCCGCCACTTCGGCCATGCCGGTGCGCTCGTGCGCCAATAGCGCCTTAGCGTAAGTCCAGCCTTTGTCCTGTTCACCAATAAGGTTTTCAGTAGGCACCGCTACATCTTCAAATAGCACTTCGTTGAGGCTGTGTTTACCGTCAATAGTGACGATAGGCTTAACTGTAATGCCTGGAGTGTTCATGTCGATCAGCAAGAAGCTGATGCCCTCTTGACGTCGAATACCCTTGGAGGTTCTCACTAAGCAAAAAATCCAGTCGGCGTATTGCGCAAAAGTAGTCCAGATCTTACGGCCGTTAACTATGTAATTGTCGCCAGCATAATCAGCTGATGTGCTTAATGCCGCCAAGTCTGACCCGGCGCCCGGCTCTGAATAACCCTGACACCACCAGTCTTCGCTATTAAGAATTCGAGGTAAGAAGCGCGCTTTTTGCTCTTCGGTACCAAAGGTATAGATAACTGGTGCTACCATTTTCAACCCAAACGGCACTACATCGGGAATACCCGCTAATCCACGCTCAGTCTCATAAATAAACTTTTGGGTACTAGTCCAGCCAGTACCGCCGTATTCTTTTGGCCAACCGGGCGCAATCCAGCCTTTTGAGTGAAGCTTTTTTTGCCAGCTCACAATAGCGCTTTTATAGTCAGTCCCTGCGCTACCGCTCAATTGCTCCGCAACAGTTGCGTCATATTCTTTTACAAAAAACGCCCTTACCTCTTCACGAAAAGCGATGTCCTCAGCTGAAAATTTAATATCCACTTACCTAACTCCCTAGAAATAAACACTTTCGATGATCGTATGTTATGGCAGACATTACGTCAATAGTTTTGCCAGCCTTTAAACGCGTCCCATCGGTCATGTTAACGATGAAATTTGAGTTCAGCATAAGATCGCAAATTGCGACGCAGTAAACCCCTAAACTCGACGCTCGACACTCTAATTAAGTGGCGTCAGAGAACGTATTTGTACCATCACTTGACAGGCGAGGAACATACGTAAGTCTTAAGCTATCAGATTCGAAATCTAAACTTCCGCTGCCAGATAACACGCTTGGTTTATAGCTGCCTTAGCATCTAACTCAGCGGCCTCAAAGGCGCCACCGATTAAGCTTGCATCGGCCCCAAGCGCGACAACCTCATCGTAGAGACTTCTATTTGATAACTGACCAGCACAGACAACTACAGTATCCACCTCAATTATGTCCGGAATGCCGTTGTTAGTAACATGCAAACCTTTGTCATCAATCTTTTGGTACTCTAGACCGTTAATCATTTTTACGCCACGCTGAGCTAGAGAAATACGATGAGTCCAACCAGTAGTTTTGCCCAACCCTCTTCCCACCGGAGTAGATTTACGTTGCAACAAATATACCTGTCGATCGGCTTTATTAATCTCAGGCTGAACTCCTGTAACACCTCCACGAGGGTGGTTCTCAAAATCAATACCCCACTCTTTAGCAAATACATCTTTATCTAATGCAGCTGAAACGCCGCTGTGCATAATTAGCTCAGACACATCAAAACCAATCCCCCCCGCGCCCATCACAGCAACACGTTGACCTACCTCGCAGTTACCGCGAATAACATCGATATAGCTCACTACACTGGCATGATCGATTCCTTCAATGTCTGGTACTCGAGGAGTAATGCCTGTAGCGACAGCCACATGATCATATTTAGCTTTATACAGATCGCTTGCAGAAACCATAGTGTTGAGCCGCACATCCACCCTATAAATTTCCAGCATGCGCTTGTAATAGCGCAGAGTTTCATAAAACTCTTCTTTGCCAGGTACTTTTTTAGCAAGATTAAATTGACCACCAATTTCCGAGGCACCGTCATATAAAGTGACTTTATGCCCCCGTTCAGCCGCAACAGTCGCATAGGCCATGCCTGCTGGACCGGCGCCAACAACAGCAATCCTTTTAGCCTCCGCCACTGTCGTGTAATTAAGCAAGGTTTCATGAGCAGCTCTTGGGTTAACCAGACAGCTGACCGACTTACCAGTGAAGGTATGGTCTAGACAAGCCTGATTGCACGCAATACAGGTATTAATCTCATCTTCTCTTCCTTCAAAGGCCTTATTAACGAGCTCAGCATCCGCCAACATTGGCCGTGCCATAGAAACTATATCCGCATGACCGTCAACAAGGACCTGTTCGGCAACATCAGGCATATTGATGCGATTACTGGTAATAGTGGGAATCTTAATTTCTTTTCTTAAACGGCCTGTTACTCCCGCAAACGCAGCTCTTGGAACCATAGTTGCTATAGTTGGTACTGTGGATTCATGCCAAGTAAAATGGGTACTTATAATCGTCGCACCAGCTTTCTCCATCTCCTTGCCAAGCAAGACTACCTCATCCCACGACATGCCTCCCTGCAGCATATCCATGGCAGCGATACGGAAAATAAGAATGAAATTGTCGCCCACTTCAGCTCTGCAACGACGCATGATTTCTAGAGGAAAGCGCATGCGGTTTTCATAGCTCCCCCCCCATTTATCATCCCGTTGATTAGTCTTCTCCACCAGAAAGGTACTCAGCAAATAACCTGCGGAACCAATTATTTCAACACCATCATAACCTGCTAACTGGGCCATCTTTGCACATTGCACATGATCGTCAATCTGCTTTTGTACGCCTGCTTCGTCTAGGCCTAAAGGCACGATTCGAGAGATGCGAGAGGGTATCGCCGATGGCGCCACACAGCTAGGAGTCCCAGCCAGAGGCCCAGCATGAAGAATCTGCATACAAATTTTTATATCAGGATCGACATCATGAACCGCTTTGGTCACCAGCTTATGATCCTCTGCTTCTTCAGGGGTTGATAATTTAGCCCCAAAACCGCCCTCCATATTCGGTGATATACCGCCGGTAATCATCATGCCTACACCACCACGAGCGCGCTCCGCAAAATAGGCCGCTAATCGAGGGAAACCATCTTCCGCTTCCTCGAGTCCTGTGTGCATCGATCCCATCAACACACGATTTTTAATGGAGGTAAATCCCAAATCCAGAGGCGAGAAAAGATTCGGATATTTATTATGTTTAGTCATCGTTTGTCTCGAATTTAGTTGTCTTATTAAAGTTACAGAGAGATAGCCTTCTGGAATGCAGGGCGCTGCTTGAGTCTTTCATAATATGCCTTGGTATTCGGCTTAAAGCCCTCAGCCAAGCCCAGAGTGTCTGCCAAGTAGAGCGCGTACCCAACTGTAATATCTGCGATAGTAAAACGATTAGCTACCAAAAAATCGTTGTCAGCTGTGGCTAGATCAACAGAACGCAGACGAGAGTAAAACCATTTTGTATAGTCTTCAGCTACCTTGGGCAACCGCGTAGCCTCTGGCTCAAGGAGGGTATAGCGAAGCACTAAAGTTTGAGGGAATGTGAGGGTCGCATCACTTCTATGTATCCAATTGAGATAACCTCCATAGCCCACCTCACTCGGCTCAACCGCAAGAGTACTTGGGCCATAGCGATCTACAAGATATTGACTAATTCCGGCCGACTCAGTCATCTGAATAATATTATCCGGACCGTCCTTATCGTCCACAAAATAAGGCACTGTTCCGATTGGGTTAATTTCGGCGTACCCAGGGTGAAGAAATCGAGGAGGGAATTGCATTACTTCGAGTTCATAATCAAGGCCCATTTCTTCCATAGTCCAGAGAGGTCGGACCGAACGCGATCCAGCGCAGTGCCAAAGTTTCAAACTCATTGCATCGTCCTTTTTAACAGTTAACTATCATCTTTTTCTTTGATTTCAATTAATACATCATCGACTGCAACTTGGCTACCCGCCACTGCACTAACCTCCTCTACGGTACCATCCACCTCTGCAAGTATCTCATAGTGCATTTTCATCGCTTCAAGCACAGCTAGAGTTTGCCCTTTAACAACTTTATCGCCGGGGCTAACCATGACTTCAAGCAGGAGTCCATGCATTGGAGCAATCACTCGACCTCC
>Ga0208949_1000880_pt1 | contig 10604 bp, 8 predicted proteins | sample AOAMet1_03_M0_10_2_FD_188231 | JGI IMG/M metagenome (GOLD analysis project Ga0208949, IMG submission 188231) | Ammonia-oxidizing marine microbial communities from Monterey Bay, California, USA - CAN11_03_M0_10 (SPAdes) | ecosystem: Environmental > Aquatic > Marine > Intertidal zone | place...
GAAAGAAAGCGCGCCCAAATTGCCACCGCGCTATGGCAAGCGCCTGCCGTACTCACCATTGATGAACCTACAAACCACATCGATACGGCAGCTCGAAGTCTGTTACTTGATAATCTCAAACGTTTTCGCGGTGTTGGTATCATTGTTAGCCATGATCGTGCCCTGCTAGACGAGTTATGTAATCGAACGCTGTGGTTAGACGATGCTGAGCCTAGGCTTTATCTTGGTGGCTACAGCAAAGCCAGCAAAGAAAAGCAGCTAGATCGTGATGCATTGATGCACGAGCGAGGCAACCTTCGGCGTGATCAAAAGCGCCTTGAAGCTGAAGTGTCGAGCCGCAAATCAAAAGCAGCTAGCGCCAACAAGCAAAGATCGAAGGCCGGCGTTTCCTCTAAAGATCACGATGCGAAATCAAAAATCGATCTCGCGCGGGTTTCTGGCAAAGATGGCCAGGCGGGTCGCCTGCTCAAACAAATGAGTGGACGCAAACAGCAATTGGATGAAAAGGTCGATTCATTACACGTCAAAAAGCAGAGAGACGTTGGTATCTGGCTGGAGGGTGCCACAAGTAAACGCAACAGTTTGCTTGACGTTGGACCTCTGGAACTCGAGCTAGGAGAATATCGAACGCTGGCAACCCCGAACTTAATTGTGCCACCCAATGCCCGCATTGCGATTACTGGTGCTAACGGTATGGGTAAGTCGACGTTATTAGCTGCGCTTAAAGGTCAGCTTAACGTACCAGACGATCATCTGATTTACATGCCGCAGGAAATTTCAATGGTGCAAAGTCAGAATATCTTAGTAAGTATTAAAGCATTGCCGAAGCAGCAGCTTGGCCAGCTTATGACTATTGTGAGTTGCCTAGGATCTGATCCGAAAAACCTATTGAGCACGTCCTTGCCAAGCCCCGGAGAAGTCCGTAAGTTAATGCTGGCGCTCGGCATTGCGAGAAGGCCTTGGCTGATTGTCATGGATGAGCCCACCAACCATTTAGATCTGCCGTCTATTGAGGCGCTGGAACAAGCGCTAGAGAGCTGCCCTTGCGGATTGATATTGGTAAGTCATGATGAGAGCTTTCTCAGTAAGCTCGCCACCACCTATTGGCATCTGAGCGAAAAGGCCGCGGGTTCAGTGTTGATCGTGTCCTAGTTCAGGCGATGCATAGGGTAGGGTAGGCCAAAGATTCTTGGTTGCAGAACGGCTTATCAGCGATCAGACCGAAGTTTTTGGGCCAGTCAATGAGTCCCTTGACAAACATGAGCCTGTTGGTGACCAACCATGTTGGCTAATCGTTGCTGAGTGCTAGCAACCCTTCAATAGACTCGTTGCCTGCGTATTCTTCGAACTCGGTTACCTTATCCCTCATCGCGATGAAGCACATGCGATCAGCGAGTTCGTTGCCTTCGACCCCCGAATGACCTTTGACATGAATGATGCTGAGATCAGCGGGAAGTTGCACAAAACATGCGTACATTTTTTTGATGAGTTCAGCGTTTGCCAAGACTTCATTTTTGCCGCGAGTCCAATTTTTTCGTTGCCATCCCGCTGCCCACTGGGTCATGGCTTTTACCGAGTAAGATGAGTCGCTAAGTATTTGAACTTTGTTGCCCTGCTTGATCAAGCCATCGGCTAACTTCATGGCTTCAAAGAGGGCGTTTAACTCGGCGGTGTTGTTGGTGCCCTGATGGTAGAGTCCGTGGTATTTTGCATTAATGTTGCCAGACCGATAAACAACGACACCGGACGCCGCAGGGCCAGGGTTCGGATCACAACCGCCATCGCAGTATATGTGGATGTCAAAACGCTCGTCCAACTCAAAGGCTGGACGCTTTTTTGAGGTCTTCGATGATTTTTTAGCAACGATACTTTTCTCGGGTGCTTGGCTAAATGCTTCTTCTGCCAGTGCGCGTGTCTCAAAGCCTTTGTACTTTGCGCCCTTGTGACCCGCCACCGATGCCTGTGCGGTTGGCCAATCCTCAAAGATACCCGTCTGTCGGCCTTCCCAAATTACATAATATTTCTTTTTTGCCACTTTAATTTAATGCCTGGGATTGTTGTGGTGAGTCGGCGTAATGATAACAGTGTACGACACAATTTGTGGATAGAGATATCGCGCGGCGTGAGTGATGCGACCTTCAAGCGATGCTGGTTTGCTGTCTCCTCGCGAGAAACCTTTCCTCGGCCATTTGGTCCGCAATCACACTTGTTGGCATCTCAGTTGATTTCGCTCGATGAAAAATTGACGTTAACGTTGCGCCAATGGCGGTCACTTCCTTTCGTACCCGGTCGACATTTCGCTCACCAAGCTGTTGGTGATGTATGTCGATGATGCCACCGGCGTTGATCACATAGTCAGGTGCATAGAGGATGCCAAGTTGTCTAGCTGTCTCGGCCATGTCCGGTTTACTGAGTTGGTTGTTTGCCGCGCCGGCAATGATACTTGCACGTATTTCCTGAATTGAAGTGCTATTGACCGCGCCGCCCATAGCACAGGGTGCGAAAACGTCGACATCAAGGCGATGTATTTTGTTTTTGTCAACGACAGTCGCGGCAAAGCGCTCTTTTGCTTCATTCAGGTTGTCCTCGTTAACGTCGGCGACATAAACCCTCGCGCCTGCCTGCGTTAACAGTTTTGTAAGGTGCATACCGACATTGCCAACGCCCTGAACAGCAACAGAAATACCTGCTAAATCCGAATGCTGCAACTGATGTTTTACCGCAGCTTTGATGCCTTCGAATGTACCCATCGCGGTGTAAGGCGAAGGGTCGCCATGAAATTCATGCGCGCTGTGAATTCCTGACACCCATTGGGTTGTCTCGCCCATGATGGCAAGATCAGCAACGCTAGTGCCAGAGTCCTCAGCAGAAATGTAGCTGCCTTGTATCGAATTGATGAAATTTCCCATAGCGAGAAGCAACTCTTTTGATTTGTCTCTTCTGGGATTGCCCATGATGACTGCTTTGCCACCGCCGAGGGGTAATCCGGCAATGGCTGATTTGTAGGTCATACCTTTAGAGAGTCGCAGCACGTCGGTAAGCGCATTATTTTTGTGGCTGTACGGATACATTCTGCAGCCACCAAGCGCGGGCCCCAGATTTTGATTGTGAATGGCGATGAAGGCACGTAAACCCGTCGCCTTGTCTTCACGGTAAGCGACCATCTGATGTTGATCGTAATCAGGATGTTTTTTGATGGATGAATCCGTTAGCTGTACCGAATTTTGCTTTCTCACGTATGACTTGCTCCAGTGGTCTGGGTTTTTCTATGGCTTGGGGTGGCGCGCTTTATGCCGCGTGTACAAGGTTAACAACGTCGAGAACTTCTCCCCTGATTTGCTTTAATAGTCTCTGCCGTTTTTGCTGTAGATGATCGATATGTTTCCGTTTAACGTGGCCATAACCGCGAATCTGCTCTGGTAAGCTCAGTAGTTCAATTGCCTGCTTAAAATTTCTTTGAGAGACATGTTTGATGACAGTTTCGATGTCAGCTTTGAAGTCTGCCATCACTTTTCTGTCTAGCTTCCTATCAGCGCTGAAGCCGAATAAGTCGAGTGACGTTCCCCTCAGGAACTTGAAAGGTGCGAGCAATTGGAAAGCGTATTTTGTGATCGACGGCATACGCCTTTTGACGGGTTGTCCATTGCCATCAACTTTCGCAAGCAGCGGCGGCGCAAGGTGATATGTGATTTTGTAGTCACCTTCGAACACATGATCGATTTCTTGCTGGAAAAGTTTGTCTGTGTGCAATCTTGCGACCTCATACTCGTCTTTGTAGGCCATGACTTTGAAGAGGTATCGGGCGACGGCGATGGCGAGTTGATCTGCGGCGCCAACGGCGGCGTCCTTCTCGGCGACCTGATGGCAAATAGACCGATACTGTTGCGCATAAGATAAATTCTGATAATCGATCAGGCGGCGAGCTCTGTCCTCAATAATTTCTGCAAGAGTCTGCAGTGGCTTTTCGGTAGGGAGAACTTTGGCAATCTCGTTTACCGCAACCAGATTCGTTTTGGCCCTGCGTCCCCAGTTGAAAGCTGCGCGATTTAACTCAACCGCAACGCCATTCAATCCGATGGCTTCATTAATCGCTTCGGCGGATACAGGTATCAAGCTTGATTGGTAGGCGTAGCCAAGTAGGAATAAATTACTGGCGATTGAGTCTCCGAGTAAATTAGTCGCAATGACCGAGGCGTCAATAAAACTGACTTTGTCTTTGCCAACTTCGTTATTAATCGTTTGCATCATCTCTTCGCGCGGAAAAACAGTATCAGGGTTGTTGATAAATGCAGCAGTCACTGACTCGGTAGCGTTGATGATCGCGTGTGAACGCTCCTCATTGACTTTTGCCATCGCCTCATCGCCAGCGGCCACCACGAGATCACAGCCGAGTAAAAGGTCCGCATCACCTGCGGGGATTCTCACTGCGTTAATCGCCTTTTGATTTAGCCCAACTCGAACATGGCTAACCACCGAGCCAAACTTTTGCGCGAGTCCAGTCTGGTTCATTGTCGAGCAGCCCTTGCCCTCAATGTGAGCCGCCATCGCGACAAGAGCTGTCACCGTGAGCACACCGGTACCGCCAATACCTGTTACCACAACGTTCCAGGGTTGCTGGTTGATATCGGGCAGCGTTGGTTCAGGGAGGGCAGGGAGATCGTCCTGATCTTGCTGGAGTGTGGTTTTTTTTAAGTTACCGCCTGTGACTGTAACAAAACTAGGGCAAAAACCTTTTAGACATGAATAGTCTTTGTTGCAGGCGCTTTGATCGATCAGGCGTTTCCTGCCGAGTTCGGTTTCAACCGGAACGACGGAAAGACAATTGGATTGAATGCTGCAATCTCCGCAGCCTTCACAAACAGCTTTGTTGATAAAAACTCTTACATTGGGATCTTCTAGTTCCCCTTTTTTTCGTCGTCTGCGCTTTTCTGCCGCACAGGTCTGTTCAAATATTAGAATGGTTGTGCCGGGGGTGTCTCTTAATTCTGTTTCGACTTGGATCAGATCGTCGCGGTGATCAAGTGAATAGCCTTGGAATGCACGAATGTTTTTGTGGCGACTCGGGTCGTCGGAGATGAGTGCGATTCGAGTGATGCCCTCACCACGCAGTTGCATGATCATTTGTTCGACAGACAAGTTGCCATCGACAGGTTGTCCTCCGGTCATTGCCACGGCATCGTTGTATAGGATTTTGTAGGTAATGTTGGCACCAGATGCGACTGCTTGTCGTATCGCGAGCAATCCAGAGTGAAAATAGGTGCCTTCTCCGAGATTCTGGAACACGTGTTTTGTCTCAGTAAACGCTGACTGGCCGACCCATGTGACGCCTTCGCCTCCCATCTGCGTGAAAGTTTCTGCTCGTCGATCTCCTTCTTCCCATGTCCCCATATAGTGACAGCCAATGCCGCCCAGCGTTCTGCTGCCTTCTGGTACCCTGGTGGACGTACTGTGTGGACAACCGGAGCAATAGTGTGGGACGCGGTCGAGTTTGATGCGAGGCGAGTCGAGCACCATTTCTTTGCGGTTGTAAAAGGCGAGCTTCTTGTTGATCGTATCGTCATTTGTGTCGTCGTGATAAAAGCGTTTTATTCTGCCGGCGATGGCGCGGGCGACCATCGCTGGCGTTAGTTCCGATATATTCGGTAGGAGGTCGCGACCTTCTTCATCAAACTCACCGATAACAGAAGGGCGTCTATCAACTGGCCAGTTGTAGAGTTGGCCTGTTAACTGGTCTTCTATGATTGAGCGTTTCTCTTCGACCACGAGTATTTCTTGCAGACCATCGGCAAACTCGTGGGTTGAAACGGGTTCAAGAGGCCAGCTCATGCCAACCTTTAAAACCCTCAACCCAATGGCGCCTGCCTTCCTGTCATCAATACCTAAATCTTCCAATGCTTGCATCACGTCTAAATAGGCTTTCCCGGTGGTAATAATACCGAGGCGTGGTTGTGTGCTATCAGTGACAATGTGATTGAGTTTGTTGACGCGAGCAAACTCTCTTGCTGCGTAAATTTTGAACTTGTTTAGACGAAGTTCTTGTTCAAGGGCTGTATCTGGCCAGCGGCCGTGCACGCCATCGGCAGGAAGCTGAAAGTCTTCAGGTATTGTGATGCTAACCCTGGCGGGGTCGATTTCGGCTGAAATGGCGGAATCCATGTTCTCGGTTATAGCTTTAAGCGCAACCCAGGCACCGGTATAGCGAGACATCTCCCACCCAAAAATACCGAGATCAAGCACCTCTTGCACGTTTGCTGGGTTCAACACAGGGATCGATGCGCCAATAAACATATGCTCAGATTGGTGCGGTAGGGTTGAGGACTTTGCTGCATGGTCATCGCCTGCGACAGCCAGTACGCCGCCGTACTTGGAAGTACCGAAGGCGTTGGCATGTTTGATCACGTCCATACTGCGATCAACACCAGGGCCCTTGCCATACCACATGCCGAACACGCCGTCGTACTTGGCACCCCCAAAAAGGTTCACTTGCTGGCTACCCCAGACTGCGGTTGCAGCTAGGTCTTCATTCACGCCGGGTACGAATTTTATGTTGTGTTGTTTGAGGTAGTTGTCGGCTTTCCACATCGCCTGATCGACCCCGCCCAAGGGCGAGCCTCGATAGCCTGATATGAAGCCGGCCGTATTGATACCGCGTTCCGAGTCTCGTTGATGCTGCAGCATTGGCAATCGAACCAGTGCTTCTATTCCCGTCATGTATGCACGTGTTGTATCCAGTGCATATTTATCGTCGAGGGATATTTTGTGGCTCGCCCTGTTTTTGGCGGTATTGTTCGTTCTCAACTTCAACGGATCTACTCCGAAATATGAAGCCGTTATTGTAAGTGGCGCTGATAAGAAAATTTATGCTTTGTAATTCAATGATGTCTAATAAAACGTAATTAATATTCGTATTATCGGTATAATATGAATATATTATGCAAAAATATGTAATAGAGAGGTGTTTTGTGTCACAGACAAAGACAGGGCTATCTAAGATTGACGTTCAGATTCTGACGCTTATTCAGCAGGATGCGAGCCTAACAACACAACAAATCGCTGATCAAATTAATATCTCTCAATCACCCTGTTGGCGACGAATTAGTCGATTGCAAGAAAAAGGCCTCATCACACGACGGGTCTCGCTGTTAGCGAGAGAGAAGCTAGGTATAGATGTTGTCGTATTCGCAACAATCAACTTGAGCGTCCAAGGTAGAAACAGTCTCGAAGAATTTGAGGAAGAGGTCAGTGTCTTGCCAGAGGTACTTGAGTGTTACACCATGGCTGGTACGTGGGACTATATGTTAAAAATCGTTACCAGAGACATAAGGCACTATGAGATTTTTGTTCGTGAAAAACTGACAAAACTAAAGCACATCGGCGAGGTCCATTCCCATATTGCTGTCACGGAGATAAAAAATACCACTGAATTACCACTTTCATCACAAGCTTAGGTTGATTTTGGTTGTTCTCAATCATTAAGTTGACGACAAAGTCAGGTTGTATTCTCCAAATATGTAACAGAACAAAGGCTGCTCAATCGTTTGTAGTATAGAACGTTATCAATAACCCTAACTGCATAAACGGTGTCCGGGACACATGGGTCGAAGGAAAATTTTGTGATTATTTATGCTTGTTACAGATCAGCCCAGCGGGTTCGGAATCGATTAGACATCCACAGGCAGATTTCCCAAATGTCAGCTAAGGGCTCTTCGGTATGAGGGTTAATCGCTTGATACGGCGGTGGTCCAAACTCTGGATTAATGGTCAGGAATGGTCGGCCCTCTGCAGCGCGGGCTTCAATTATCCGGTCCCACCAGACTTCAAAACGCTTGGTCCACCCAAGCCCTTTACCAATTCTGGGGTCCGGCACCTGAGCGGCTTGCGGGCTGCCAACCCGAGCATGAATATGATCAGTTCGCTCGATTGCCAAATCCATCATTTCAGCATAGGGCGATAGTTTTAAGGGGTTTTCAGCAACGTTAGTAAAGTGCGAAAAATCGGCTGTAATGCGTAACCAAGGCAGTGCTTCGAGGATCCGCTGTGTGGCCCATGGAGAATACAGACATCTCGTGCGATGGGTTTCAAAGACCACTTGTGCATCAACTTCCTCAGCCATATTTTTAACCTCGCTAAAAAAGCGAATGCTGCGCTCAAGGTCAAACCAGTCACGTCCGGGATGGCAATTAATCAGCAGTGGGCGAGTACGTTTTACCGCATCTAATTGCTGGCGAAATGCCGCCTCGTCGTCGCAAAACATCATGGCCACATAATCAAGACCGTGAAGCTCGAGGAGCTCGCCGAAGCTATCTGGGTCCATGCCTATCTGACTACATTCTACGCCGTCGTACCCGGCGGCGGCATAAGCTTCAAGACGGGCAGGCATGTCTCCGAGGTGTTCCATTCCCCAGTCACACTTGAGTAGTTTTAGTTCCATAACACCTCCGGTTTTCTAAACTGTCTCATGATTTTGATTCAGCTGGCTATTGATTTGTCATTTTTTTACCAGGTATGTTTACGGCGCCCTCACTTGTTGGTGCGCACCTAACCCTTGTCTGGATAATTGAAACAATGAAATATTCGATTGTCGTCTGCTGTCAAAATCAATTAGTCTCATTATCGTCTGTGTCGATGGTACTTCGATAGTGCCCCGTTGGTATTTATGGCGTTTACCTTTCAAAGCTCTGCCCGCGGTCAGCTTGAGCAGATGGTTTTAGATGACCGATTTAAACTGCTAACGCAGTTACCGCTATTTGCGCCAATGGAAATAGGTTTAGGGCTGTTTGCTTATCTATTATTTTTCGGTAGCACCTGGTTGTACCTGGGGGGTTCCCTTCACGTTGCTGGGATGTTGTTGATCAATGGTTTTGCCATATATCTCTCGTTCACACCTTTGCATGATGCCACCCACAGAACAGTTTCTAGACATCGTGGGGTCAACGATGCGGTAGGCACGGTTTGCTGTCTATTGCTTCTGCCAGGGATTACGACACGGGTTTATCGTTACCTCCACCTTGAACATCATCGCTATGCTGGCAATTTGAGCAAGGACCCTGACGAGCCGTTTGTGTCTGCGCCAAATTGGGCGCTACCATTTGTGTTGGCTGGCTTAGATGTGCTTTGGGTCACATGGTATGTAAAGCATTGGTATTCACGCCCTAATGGCGAACGGCTAGAGTTTTTGTTTGGCATCGTATTTTACTTAAGTGTTCACCTCGGCTTTCTGCTCTCGCCCTATGCGCTAGAGTTTTTACTGTGTTTTGTCATTCCCCAACGTTTGGGTTTATTTTACGTGTCATGGTTTTTTGCCCACATTCAGCATGTCGAAGGTGTTGAATGGGAGATGGCGCCGCTTCAAACCACTTACAAGATTCAGGCGGGTTGGCTCTCCAATTTGCTGATGATGGGTCAAGCCACGCACTGCATTCATCATCTAGCTCCGTCGGTACCTTATTATCGTTATCATCTGGCATGGGCCATTGGAAAACAGATCTTCGAAGCGGAGATCCCAACTCGAAACCTTTGGCGCGGGTCCCAATCTGAGTCAGCGCTGTCCTTGGGTCAGATGGAAGAAATATCTGATCCTGAGCAGTCTGCACCCGTTGTTGTGCTCAATCGCGCTTTTCAAGCTGAGATTAGCAGTACCGGAGATGTGCTTGAGGTTGCCGCAGATCAATCATTGATTGATGTGTTACACGAACATGGGTATCCGGTGATGTGCTCCTGTACTCAAGGGGTTTGTGGATCATGTCTAACGCCTGTACTTGACGGCGAACCGGAGCATCGAGATGTCATCCTATCGGAAAAGGATAAAGCCCGAAATGACTACATGACGGTGTGTGTTTCACGCGCTAAAGGTGACCGGCTCGTCTTAGATTTGTAAATTGCCCCTGCCTTCGAATACGGAGCCTGCCGAGCATCGCTCATGCTAAGACGTTCCGTGTCACTGTCCATGACAAAAATTTCCGATTGAAGTTAGAGCGAATTAACCAGTCTGAATAATAAGCCTAGGTCAGCAGGATTTTACCAACGCCGTCCTTTGATTTCCGCCGCTTGATCAGAGGTTGCTGGTTAATGCGCCGTGAACCTGCATTGCAATAGCAGCCTCGTTAAGTATATTAACGCGCAATCGATAAATGACTTAAAGAGGAATGACCCATGGAAATGCCCAATATCAATCTGTTGTCCATCACCCCGATATATATTGCCCTACTAGGCATACTTTTTGTTCCCTTCACCATGCGCGTCGGACTGTATCGTGTTAAGAACGAAATCATCATCGGCGACGGTAAGGACGAAGAGCTTATCCGACGTATTCGCGGTCAAGGCAATTTCGTAGAAACCGTGCCTCTGGCAGTAGTGCTGCTGCTGTTGATGGAGATCCTGGGCGCTGGTGACACATGGCTGCATGCGCTTTGCGCACTGCTGGTAGGCGGTCGTTTTCTGCATTATCTCGGCATTACCGAATTGGCACCTTCCATCTGCCGGCCGGCGGGCATGTTTGCCACACTATCAATCTACTTTGTCGCGCCCATCTGGATTTTGATGGACATGCTGGCATGAAGATACCCCGTGCTCATGCCCGTTTGAGCGCCGTTCAGGTGGCAATC